>Ga0209339_1001378_pt1 | contig 10356 bp, 11 predicted proteins | sample OlaalgELextract3_FD_187376 | JGI IMG/M metagenome (GOLD analysis project Ga0209339, IMG submission 187376) | Olavius algarvensis symbiont microbial communities from Tuscany, Italy - Type A ELBA extract 3 (SPAdes) (version 2) | ecosystem: Host-associated > Annelida > Digestive system >...
GCCAGGTCGGCCGTGTACATAATGAACATGCGCGGACCAAGAACTGACCCCTGGGGTACAGAGCAGACCAAGTGAACCAAAAATGAAGCACCGCTGCCAATGACAACTCTAAAGGACCTGTCACACGGATATGATCTGAACCATTGGAGAACGACACCACGAAGACCAAACTGACGCTCGAGACGAAGAATCGGCAGGTCGTGGTCAACGGTGTCGAACGCCGCAGTTAAGTCAAGCAAACACAGTGCCGAAACCTGGCCTCTGTCTGCCGCCATGAGCAGGTCGTGGCAGTCACGTGACCAAATATGAAAACTTTTAAAACTCAAGATGGCGGACGGCCGCCATATTGGAAAATGTTGGAAATGCTATTACTCGCTCACCAATGGACAAATTTGTATGAAACTTGGGTAGTCGCATCCCATCGTGTTTACGACTTCGCCGCCATGATGCGATTGCCATGGTAACGGCCGTTGCCTAGCAACCGCGCATTGAAGATTTAGCAGTCATGGGCGTCTGGAGGCCAAACGCGTGATCCAATTTTGATGAAATTTGGCACAAAGCAGCAAATTTGAAACTCAATGGCAGTCACATGACCAAGTGTGAAAATATTTAAAATTCAAGATGGCGGACGGCCGCCATACTTGAAAATGTTGGAAATGCTATAACTCGCTCACCAATGTCCCGATTTGGATGAAACTTGGGTAGTCGCATCCCATCGTGTCACCGACGTGAATAACTTGCCTACCAGTCGACCAATTTGAACGAAACGGGGGTGGTCGCATGCCGTTATCTCCGTGACATGTCCGCCGTGATGCGGTTGCCATATTGACAGCCGTTGCCTAGCTTTGAACATTTAGCAGTTATGGGCATCTGGAGGCAGAAAGCGTGAACCAATTTTGATGAAACTTTGTACACAACAACAAATTTGGAATCCAATGACAGTTACTTCATGAAATATTATATTTTTTTAAAATTCAAAACGGCTTTTTGAGCGCCTGGATTAAGACTAATGCGCAGTACTGTTGCAGTGAAATTTGGGTGGTCAAGTGGCATTGCAATTGCCAACACGGCTACTGAAAAACCGTGGCAGTCGCCTGCTAACCACACAGTGAACATTCTGGTTTTATGGGGTGTAGAGATCGAACACATGCACAATATTGACGAAACTTGGGTGAGTTTATGCCACGTTGTACAAGAAAACGAAAAACCTGGTAGAAATACAGCAAATATTAATACAAAAAAATTAGAAGTTTTATCACTGTCAAAGCCCATTGTTCAGTGACACATATAATACAGCAAAAATCATTTGGTTTCTTGTCCTCCATTTGGCCATGGATGACTTCTGTTACATCCACAGCCCAACGGGGGACTACCCAACTGCATTCGACGCCATTGCGGGTGAGGGTCATCGTCCAAATATTGCCATAACGTTCGGCACGGAAAAAACTAGAATAGTGGTCTATCATGCAGGTGGTGAACGTACAAAGTGTGATGATATGTTTAGCCGTTTCGATACAATACGTCTGTGTAACGGACGGACAGACGAACATCTTGCGACAGCATAGTCCGCACTATGCATACGCGTCGCGCGGTAAAAACCGCCCAAACTTGTCAGTCGGGATCTCTCGCAGTAATACGTTTTTCATCTGACAAGATGGCAACGTTAACGCAAAGGCTGATGTACAAATGCGTGACCTTGAAACTATGGCAAGCGGAATTAACATTTATTCGTTTTTTTCAGATATCCAAAAAAATTATTCTGGATATCCGAAAAAGAATTTGTGATATCTGAAATACTGGCACATTAATTTCAGATATCTAAAAAAATTCCAGGTATCAGAAATAACTATTTCGGATATCCAATATAACAATTTTTGATATCCGAAATAAATGTTTATTTTCGGATATCCGAAATTGTTGTTTTTGATATTCAAAATAACTTTTTTGGATATCTCAAATAAAACGCCTTTTTGGCATAATTTCTGATATCCGGAATAATTATTTTGGATATTCGAAATAACTATTTCGGATATCCGATATAACAATTTCGGATATCTGAAAATAAACATTTATTTTAGATATCCAAAATAGTTATTTCGGTTATCCGAAATATTTATTTCGGATATCCAAAATAATTATTTCGGATATCAGAAATTATGCCAAAAAGGCGTTTTATTTGAGATATCCAAAAAAGTTATTATGGTCAATTATAATTATGCTTGACCAGATGAGGAACTGGTTGAAAGAATCGTCAAGAAGCTGCCAGACCCGGCGACGTTCGGTCAAACTCTGAACCTCGTGGAATTTGAAAAGGACGACGACTCAAACTTCCACATGGACTTCATCGTGGCGGCTTCAAACCTTAGAGCAGAGAACTATGATATTTCACCAGCAGATCAACATCAGGTCATTACATAACAGCACAAGAAGCTCAGCTGTCGCAGAGAGATCGCGCGATGTTCCGTCGTTTAAAAATTGTGTTAAGTCAGTTCTAGTCTGTATTTTGGTTTAAAACCTGTGTAAAGCGTTGCGCGGGCGCGGTTTCTCTGCAGCAGCAGATCTTCTTACGATCATGCGGTCCAGTGTTTTAGACAAAATCCAGCGATCACTGTTATCAACAACTAGCGACAGTCGCACTGGGTTGAGAACACCTGTGGTGTGACGCGCCACGTAAGCATGCGTCCGTGCGTAGGCCTACTGCGTCCGCGTGTGAGCTCAAAAGTTGTAGATAAATTTTTGTGAAAGTTTTGGGAGATAAGACGAGAAACGATTTGTCAGATTTTGGGAGTAATTTGTGGGCCATGTTCGTTTTGTGAAATAGCTCTACTTCAGTCACTGTTATTCCCTGTAATGATGACGACTTTAGTAGTGAGCCGGATTTCATTACTTTGTCGTAATTTAGCCTAATATTACGAAATAAAACGTAGCCGTTGGCAGAGGTCTGAACTCTTACGCTACATGGTGTGCTGATGATGTGGTGCGTTTAGACCAAGCTGGTCGCCGGTCGCATCATTCCAGCAATTGCCACGATAACGTCCATGATCGTCGGATTTGTTTGTCTTGAACTTTACAAGGTATGGATCATACCTCTTTTGCACAATCGTTCACGGAACTGACTTGCATAGATTCCAAGGTGCATAGAAGAAGTAATTAGTAAGTAGTGACGTATTCTGTTGAACAGTTAGGAAGTAACTGCAACTCACTTGTCCATGTCAACCTTGTGGTCAAGTCAATATACACTGTGTCTCAAAAAACCGTATTCCTACGATTAATATGACATAACTTCACCAATTCACAACATTCACTAATTATTTTGGTCCAGACAGACGTTATTCAATTCTCAAAAAGTTTTAAATTGGCTTAGAAGCAGCTGGGTGGTTTCCACACCAGCTGCGTGATTTCCATAACAGCGAGTTTCTGGGCTGAGTTCGAACAGGGCAATAAATGTGTCAAAACGATTGCAAGTCTGTGCCACTCAACGCCGCAAAGCTGCACTTCAAACACTTGTTGTAACTTATGACACTGCACCGATATAAATGTATCTTTATTTAAAAGATTTAACTTTACTGTCCACAAGGCAGCTTAAACTGTGGAATGATATTACTTAAGAATTGCTATGGTAACCGCTTCAGGTGGTACGCTGCTGTAAAAAAATGTCTTCTAACATTGAAGTTTAATTAAGAATATTGTACACATATTGTCTCTGATATTTTATTCAAATCTTTAAAAAAACTTCTTATATCAAGTTACGTCAAAATATCGTAGGCATAGGGGGTCCGGTTTTTGCAGCGCGATGCTATGTAATCGTGGACTACACCGTGTCCAGAAAAAAGGTGCCACTGATTTTTTTGCTGTAACTTTTACAAATATTGACGGATTTTCATAATTTTTCGTGCACAACTTCACAAGAGAATGCCAAAGTAATTGGCGTAAAAATTTATCACCACACATTCGTTATGTTGCTACCATACCGTGTGAAAGTCTCAGACACAAAAGTAACACATTTCACACCAATATTAGCACTTTGCACAATGCACATGTTCATATCGATCACATTTACGGAAACCAGTATCGACGAAACAAACAAAACACAGCAGAAAGTCAGAAGCTCAAAATTTGTGTTCAAAATGTCCACCATTCATGCGAATACATGCATTCAAACGACTATGCCACTGCGCAATCACTGCCGCGATGACGGTGTGCATGGTGCAGCAGCTTCCACTCCCTCAGCAGACGTTCTTTCAACTTTCAACGTTCCTTCAACTCATATCATGGATCTACGAGCGGTAGACCCTCTCTTGAAGCATACCCCAGATGCTGTAGTCCACCGGATTCAAATCTGGCGAATTAGGTGGTCCATCTCTGGAGGGATAAACTCTGGCGTCTCTCTCTGCAGCATGGTGAGAGTGTCATGTGCACGATGTGCTGGTGCCCCATCTTGCTGATAAACGTAGTAATCCCCGAAAACAGAGCGGATATCCAGCAGAAGCATATTTAGCAGAACTGTATTCCAGTAATGGTCACCGTTGACCTTAACCCCTGGTTCCAAGAAGTGCAGCTGCAGTGATTGCGCAGTGGCATAGTCGTTTGAATGCATGTATTCCAATACTGGACACTGTCACCAAAACCATCAGCGATTGTGCAGTGGCGTAGTGGTTTGAATGCATGTGTTCGCGTGAATGGTGGACATTTAGAACATAAATTTCGAGCCTCTGACTTTCTGTTGTGTTTTGTTTGTTTTATCGATACTGGTTTCCATAAATGTAATCGATATAAACATGTGCAAAGTGCTAATATTGGTGTGAAATGTGTTACTTTTGTGTCTTAGACTTTCACACGGTATGGTAGCAACATAACGAATGTGTGGTAATAAATTTTTACGCCAATGACTTTGGCATTGTCTTGCGAAGTTGTGCACGAAAAATTATGAAAATCCGTCAATATTTGTAAAAGTTACAGCAAAAAAATCAGTGGCACCTTTTTTTCTGGACACGGTGTATATACTGTCATGCGGTGTACGTCTATGTCTGTCTGTCCGTCACGTTCGTACATTCTGTCAAAACGAGTAATCATATCCTCTGACTTTTTTTCACCGTCGGGTAGCCAAGCCATTCTAGTGTTTCCATACCAAACGTCATGACAATATTCCGACGGAAACCCCAATAATGGGGGCGTCGAATGCCGGTGGGGTAGGCAGAAATCGCGATTCTGAGCCAATATCTGGCTCCGTCGCGTGCTGTCAACGCTGCGACCGCCAGGTGATATCAACACGGTGCCGCTGCAGTGTGGCAAGTTGGTGATACGCGGTGGAGTTTGTTGATGGCGGGAGACAACGACGAAATGTTTATGACAAGAAGTCTCGACGTTACGCCAAAGACAACAGAACAGCATTTAATTGCACGCAGTCATAAATCTGTAGTCTATGTAACTAACAATAAAAGGCTGCGCTCGACGTTTTGTACTGTTGAAGCTAACTATTGACAGACACGAAGCATCGCGCGGCCTCTTTGCGACAGCAGAGCTACTTGTTTTGAGACACAAACCGTCAAGTCACTACTGTTGTTATGGAAACTGCGCAGCTGGTTCCAATTTAAAAACTTTCTAACGTGGTCAATTGAGAATTGAAAATAATTAGTAAATCTCGTGCGTTGATGAAGTTATGTTATATTAATCGTATACGTTTTTTGAGACACAGTGTATAACGAATCAAGTTTGCACGGATCTACCAAACAAAATTGCGTGCGTATAACGTTTATAATTTAGAGATTATTAACTGCTTTATACTATAAGCGTGGATCTGTTATACACTTGATCATTAAACAGAAGAAAAACATTGGGCTGGCAGCGTGCTGTTAAACACCGGTCCAGCCAAGCAGCCACTGGGCTGGCAGCAGATTGCGACGTGCACTTAGCGGTAAATTGGTACGAGTTAATGTGCGTTTGTTTGCATATGGTCGACATTCGTCAGTACAACTGACTGTTCATGCGCGAGGTAAGGCTACTAGTAAAGCCAGTGACGCTTTTGAAATTCGTCAAATTGTAATAACTATTTTACAGCGCAATCTTTCTGCATGCAAGCCGTTTACTGGTCTGACATTTCTAAGCTTTTGCAAACGTACAAAGAGCATTTATAACGCTATATTTTAGCGTTATTACAGTCACAGTAATTAGACATGCCACTGCTACCGTTTTTAATAATGTTGTCATCATATCAGTATCAGCAGCCAGTAACAACAACAATACAATGCAATGGCACAGAGTACTAATGGATGGACTCTGCATCAGAGCTAGAACCGGGTCACCGGGTCAGTGATTATGGCCGGGTCGGGTCGGGTCGGGTCTCGGGTCAGAGTTATATATGACCAGATCAGGTGTTGTGACCCGGTTCCCGGTAGAACAACAGACTGGTTCATTGTACAACAGTTAGTTCTGTGCGTCCGTTGGCGCCGTCTAATCGCGCGCTAATTGCCTCCCAGTTGGTCCTGCCTCCACATCAGTTCATTTGCCAAGGCTTTGTGCGCCATATGATACTGTCTTCAAACAACCCCCCCCCCACTCCCCTCCCCGCGAGCAGATCAGAGGAGATCCGTCATGATAGGGAACAAGTGCGCGATCTTCAAAGCCTCTGTAACACGAACTGTTACGACCGGAATTGCTGCACTTCTAGATGTAAGGCTCGGGTGGCAAATTTGAATTTAGTGCACTCGTCCTACTGCGCGAACCGAAAGTTGTGTACTAGATTTAAAGTCGTTAGTTCAATAATTACAGAAATAAGTAGGAGGTCCCAACTTTTATTATTACATAGAGCGTACATTTTATCGCGCATCAGCACACTGACGCGCGATATTGATAGAGGAATTATGTCTGTCTGTCCGTCCGTCACGTTCCGGTATTGTATGGAAATGGCTTAATGTATTGTCATAGTTTCTTCACCACATGTAGTACGATCATTATTTTTTACGAGTATCAAACATCTTCGCGAAATTCCGACGGGATCACCTCCTGCGGGGGGGGCGCTAAATGCAGGTAGGGTATACAAATTTCGCGATTTTCGATCAATAAGTTGCTGTATCTCGCAAACGATATAAGATAGCGCCATAGTTACTATGGAACGCTAATAGGGACTCGATCTATTGAATGGCGCCATTTCCAATTACCTTGAGTGACCCGTAACCTAGATTTAAAGGTCACGGAGTTATATGCCCTTGATGTATGCGCAGCTGATGCGCGATCTGTTTGCGATAGCTAAGTTTCTTGTTTCTATTCAGCCGGGTCGGGTCGGGTAACCGAGTCAATTGTTACCGGATCGGGTCGGGACCCGAGTCAATTTTTTTGACCCGGTTCCAGCTGTGCCCTGCATTTATTATGTCTCGTTTTCACATTGTCAGTCCCATTATCTGTCCTCCGCGTTGTCCTTTCCTTGCCGCTGGCAGTCTTTGCAGGCGAGTCCCTTCCTATGTCAACATGAAATGGACTCGAAGGATGCTGCTGCGGGCATCAGTGACGTTGGTGGTCTTCAGCCGTCAGATCTCTAGTTTTTTTTGTTTAATTTGCTTTACAGAACAGCGTAGTTCAATGGAGTTGTAGTTGCTTAATTTTTTTCAACTGTATTTTTAAATAACATCAGTTCAACGAAAATCGCAGACTTCAATTGGAGTACAAAATTTGTTATCGGTTAGCGATGTCGGGTCAGCCTAATGGACACTGTTCTGTGGCAGTTGATTCAGGGCCATAAGGAGCTTAAGTTTTACAAGAGTGGCTTCCTTAAACTGGCAATACCGTTCTTTGGCCTGTCACAACCGTCTCCTGCAAAGCCAGACAAAAAGGTACGTAATATGAAAAACGTAAGCATAGACATTTATTTGTTATTGATCAGTCGTTCTGTCTGTCTGTCTGTCTGTCTGTCTGTCTATCTATGTGTCATTCTGTGAGCAGTATAACTCACGCAGGTAAGGTGGAAATTTGTGTGATGTATGCATAGAGAATTTTCTCACAAATCAGCTGGTAAAAGAATTTTGAAAATCGGTTCACATTTGCCAAAGTTATTATAAAACGTCAAGTGGCTCCTTTTTGGGACACAGTGTAGATAGTCCAGTTTCGAGCAGCATTTGTGTTACACTGTTTAAAACTGAAATCATTTGGCATATTTGTCATTAGAAAAATGACATTTCTGCATGGACCCATCCTCGTAGTCTCAAGAGAGCAGTGTCATAAAAGCGAAGGTAGAAAGCAAAAAAATGATTTCATCTTGACTTCTTTATTGCATCAGACAAAATGTCAGTGGTTTGTACAGTATCTCGACAAAGAGTTTACATTGTGGGATCGCTTTGAGTTCAGCGGTGATGTCACCATCGGGCAGTTCATTGACTACTTTAAGGTACGTCGACTTATCGAATCTTTCTGTGATTATAATAAATTAATAAAGATTTTGCCGTCTTTGTGAAGTGTTTGAGCACTATTTTCCTGGCTAAAAAGCGACGATAATGTTGCTAAATTGGTAGCACTTTTCGTTTTTCAACCAGAACGACTGGACTACCATTTGTTGAAGAAAATATGATGACAACTTAAGCCGTTTCGATACAGTATCGGAATGTGACAGACGGATAGACAGACAGATGGACAGAATATCGCGCGTCAGCATTGCTCTGCTGACGCGCGCAATTGATATAGCAATTCTCTCCGTCCGTCTGTCCGTTTGTCCGTCTGTCACATTCCGATATTGTATCGAAACGGCTTAACTTGTCATCATATTTTCTGCAGCATATGATAGTCCAATCGTTCTAGTTTTCCCGGCACTGAACACATTATTTTACGAAATTCCGACGGGGTCACCCGCTACGTGTGTTGAATGATTAAATTACAGGTGGGGTGTATAAATTTCGCGATTTTCTGTCAACCTCTTCCACGTAGCGGTCACCACCAAGGGTGATATCAATGTTTCTTCCATCGTGAAAAACTCCCCCCCCTAAAATTTATGCGAGCGGACGCAGGGGCCGCGTAGCGACCGCAGTGTCTGCGGAGCGAACGCCAACACCGGTGTCCCATATATTTCTCCCCCGTGACAAACTATCTCCCGTGCTAAATTTATGCTTACGACAGCAGCAGCCACCGCCGGTGTCCAATATGTTTTCTCCCACCGTGAAAAAAAATCTCCCCTTGCAAAACATTCCACTCTTCAAACTTACTGTTGCTACTTTGTGTGCGCTGCTCACGAGCGATCTGTCAGCGATAGCTAAGTTGCTTGTCTACATAGTGTGCTGATATAGTAGAGGCAAAAGTGAAGGTTTTATTAAGTTTTTACCTGCAGGGGATTTTGATTGTAACAGTGAAAGACTGTTTCAAATTTGGCACTGTTGTTCTAGAAACAATAGCGATCAATTTTTGGACACCGTGTAGCTTTAACTAGTTGGTAAATATTGTATTAATTGGTTATATTGTGAATGCATGTGTTTGTGTGCTGTAGAGACAACATCAGCTGAACGTGGAGTCAATACTGTACGGCAAATGTTCGCTGTTTATGCCCTGCTTGTTAACAGAGCAAGAGCAAGCTGAACGACTGGCGCTGACGTCAGTACTCAGTACTGATATACAAAACGTCGATAACAAAACGGTCAAAACGATACCATAAAAAAATAAAAGTTGCACCGTTTTTACAGACAGCTGATATACATTTATTGTCTAAATGCATATTTATATTTATTATTTATTTCAATCTGTTTTATTACTTCCCGCAACGTAGCAGCGAGGTAGTATCGTTTTCAGTCGAGTGTGTCCGTCTGAAGCCTGTCTTACATTTCAGATCTAACTCTAGATTGTCATGCAGTTATCATGAACACACGCATATATGATGTATTATGGTATAATACAATACAATAATGAACACACGCGTCGCATATACGATACATTTGGTAGAGGTGTGTATGTCTGTGTGCGTGTCTGTACGCACGGTAACTTGAAAACTATTGCAGATATCTGCTTTCTGCTTAGTAATTATGTAAGCTGGAGAAAACACCTCAGACGAGTTCGCATGTAAACATCATCGGTCAAAGTCAAGGTCATTTCTCAGAGGGCTCATGAGGTATACGACTTCCTATTAAGGGTTGCAGGCAACGAGATTCCATCTCCGCTGGCTTTATTCTCTAGTTGCTATTTGTGTCTGTTAATATTGCACACAAGTAAGTAAGTAAGTAAGTAAGTAAGTAAGTAAGTAAGTAAGTAAGTAAAGCGCTGTAATCAAGTTAGAATCGAAGCCCAAGTCAATTGCAATATCGTTTTGACCGTGTTGTTTTTAACATTTCGTTTTCTATATTACATTTTGAAACTTTAAAATTATTTTATTTATACACAGCACACGTT
>Ga0209339_1001379_pt1 | contig 10355 bp, 6 predicted proteins | sample OlaalgELextract3_FD_187376 | JGI IMG/M metagenome (GOLD analysis project Ga0209339, IMG submission 187376) | Olavius algarvensis symbiont microbial communities from Tuscany, Italy - Type A ELBA extract 3 (SPAdes) (version 2) | ecosystem: Host-associated > Annelida > Digestive system >...
TTCAAAAATGGTTAAGAGGGGTCTAAAAATGCCTGTGCCTCATTTTGTAGGGCTTGGTAGGCGAGATTGAGTCTGGGGAGCCTTATACGAGGCAAACGGTATCATTTTAGTCCCGGCTATACTACTTCCCTAGCAACATAATGTAGTGCTGTTACGATATGTCAAATACTGTTTTTGATCGATAAACGATACGAAAAATCAAAATTATCACGATAACGATACGATAATTCTATAATGATCACGATTGAACGCATTTTGCTGCCGTAGTAACAGATCCAACAGATACACGTGTCCGCTGCATTGGCTAACTCTCCGCTCCTCGCCCGTGTGGCGCGGCGACGTCAAAGTATTCGCCTTCATCACACTGTCTTCGGACGACGGATGTTTATCAGTGATGTGCGAATCCCGGAATTTTCAATCCATATTTCATCCGCTCGCCATTTTGCATCCACGCTCACGCCCGTGTCCGCAATTACACGTTTCACCGTTATGTCGTTTGCGGCATGTGACGAAGCCTACTGTAACTTACATGACAGATTTTTGGTTTTGTTTGCGATGTCATTTCTCGATACTCTAATTTTAATTCGCAAATCCCTACTTCTAACTTGCATGGCGACCGTTGTTGACCCGAGATTTAAGCTGATTGCATTCGAATCGACACCGACGAACGGCGTCAGACGGCCATTAGTGCCACTGTAGGTGTAATGCACAAACATCAACGGACAACTGCGACGATGCAGGGCAACAACTCCCCCGCCGCTGGCCCGCTACGCCACGTAATTCGACAGAACCGTCAAAGCCGTCGCTTTGGGCAAAGTTCGACTCTGCTAGCGTTGCGACTCCGGCCAATGTGATGGTGCGACAGACTGACTCTGTGCAACTGGAGTTCGATCATCTGATAAGCCACTCATCTTGTCCAATACGTTGGTGGGCACAACATAAGCGCAGTTATCAGATTCTTAGTACTGTGGCACAGACCATGTTGTGCGATGTATCACGTGCAAAAGAAATATGTTGGCGCCGTTAAAAACAGACAGTCATTTCTTTGATGGACAATCTGTGACTGTTGCGTCGCTGTTATGCCACTAGGATTCTGATGTTCGTGTTATGTAACTAAATATATATTCATCTTTATTCACCATTCAGAAATATGTAGGCTTATGTACGCTTAGTTTGTTAGATTTGGACTTTCGCATTGCTACATAAATATGATCGATTAATGTTCGTTAGGCCTATTGAGTTTCATTTAAATACATATAGGCCTGTATATGCTAATGCTTTCACTTTTTTGGAGTTGGACTTTGCGTCGTTGTATGAAGACCGTCGGACTTTCTTAGCAGATGAAATGTGTAAGCGCATATAAGATCCTTTTATGCATCTGTGAGGAATCTGACTTTACAAAGATCGGAACATTGATTTATTTTCATAACGCACTTTAGTTTTATATACGGAAAGAATATTTAGGCCTGTACATAGGCTAATGCTCTTCTAATTTTCGATTCAAACTGAACAAAGTACACTAAATTGAAAGGCACAACGTAGACACATGCTGGTGACCACTTGTGACACGTTACTTCAAAGGCAGTTGCAGTGTCTTTCACGGATGGATACGCTGCTCAGCCACGGTCGCTGGGCTTCAATCACACGCGTCACGTTCGTGGCACGTGATTGACGCGTGCTGAAAATTGAGCAGATTGGTGGTCAATCGATCATGCATAGCGCAAGTGCCACGCAAATATATCTTTCCGCAGGCACAGGAAATATCGCGATAAAGATGCGATAATTCTGAAATATTGCGATAAAAATCGTAACTACGATAATCGTAACAGCACTAACATAATGTTTTCTTATCGTAATGACATGTTATCTGGTGACATGTTGCAGGATCGGTGACCATCAACGACAGAGGTTTGCAAAAGCGTTTTCTTCGCCGTCCGTCCGTCTCGTCCGTGTAAAAGACAACACGTTTGTGCTCATCAACAGCATGGCATTTGAAGGTGACGGCTGCAGCATGTGTCTCGATGCCGAGCTCCAACTTCAGCAGATTTCTGATTCACTTCGCTGTGCACAGGTTAGCAGCCTGTCTTTAATGCTCATGTACATGCCTGTCTTGCTGTCTGTATCATCATGCATCAGCCTATCTTTGTGAGTAAAAATGTGCTTGGCAGTTAGCTGCCAAGTTGTCGTACAGGAAACTGTGAAATAGACATAGTCTGCTCGTGGTCGTATGTTATGGGAGGCGAGTTATTGTTTAGGTGTGTTTCAGTGTTTGTGTAAGTTGTTTCTGTGACGTTCCGCGACTCGACGTTGAATACTGCTAACCTATACACACGTGTCTGGCTGATAACCTGCATGTAACTTAACAATGTATATGTTTTGTTCATAGTACGGTACTTAGAAACTGCAAGTTTAAGAATAAGTTGCCAACGTCACAGTAACTGCATCTGTTTAGTTTTGATACTCCTGTATCTGTGTAAACTGTAACGTGTTTTATGCCTCTACGGTTAAGCACAACAGCGGCTATTGTGTTTTCACTATGTGCTCTAGTCTGTCCCGTTGTCCCGATGTCTCGTGCCAATGTAGACTCGTTCGCAGGGTGGGCGAGTCCATTGCACACATGTAGTGGACTTGTGTGCACGGTGGGTGCATGCAGCAGTGGAGGCATCATGTGACCATGCGCAGTCTTAAGCTCTCTAGTTTGTTGACCAACTTGGTTTGTGTGAAGTTTGTGAAGCATGCAACATAAAAAAGTTTTGGTTTATTGTGAAGCTGGCAGCAGCCACAGTGGTCTGGTGGTAGAATGCCCGACTGCATCACGTCTATTATTCTTGTTATTAGTGTGACTGTGAGACTAGTTCTGTGTCTGTGTATCACTGTGATGTGTGTCTAGGGCATGTCGCGGCACTGTGATAAGTCAACTGATCAGTTCCGATACACCAAGCCAATTATAGTTCAGGTAACATCTGTCTTAGCCATGTAATCACAGCTGATACGTAATCGTGAAGTGAATTTTATGTCTGTTTGATAACTTTAACCCTTTAATCGCCACATTAAAACCACAGAGCAACGGACCATCATGTAGCAATACAGTGATTGGTACACTGGCCATTGATAGGTTACATTTAGTACAGCGAGGAGGACACAGGCCCCTCATCGCTGTACCAAATGTAACAGCCCACCCATCCACGGCCAGTGTACCAACTTTGTATTCAGTGTGGCACTATAATTGCTTTTGGAGTCTAAAGGGTTAAATTCTATATTGTTAAATGTTGGCACTTAAGTTGGACAACATTTGGCCTGATATGTCTGCGAATTTTATGGCAAGTACGGCATATGCCTAAATGACTCGTGTCTTAGAGGTTGAGGTTGTTTTGGCAGTGATGCATTACCCCATAGGTTAATAAGGCTGAAGCAGTAGGCCCCACGGTCGCCAATGTAAAATTTTCAGCCCACGTCGGGGCTGCCTAAATAAATTACCTGGTACGTTTTACCGTTTTGACCTATAAGCCATAGGCTGGCTTACTTCAGCAACTTTGATTTTGCAGCCACTGTCTCGTCGTACCACGACATCGTCGCAGTATGCTCGGCCGTTTCGGAATGCACTTGGACACTTAGCGCATTAGAGGCGTTGCGTAATGCGCTATATAAATTTAAGACTTACTCACTTACTTACTTTATTTATGAAAATTATATTGTAAAATGTGATGATCCGAAGCGTGTCCAGCCATCACAGGTGACGACTGACGTGTCGTTTCTATCGCAGGGCCTGCACAGTGTCGGCGCCGAGTCAAGTGCCTCGGCGTGCATCAAGCTGAGGGAAATTGCAGACAGACAGACAGTCATCGGCTAGCAGTAATCGTGACGTCTACAAGACAATGCCAGCAACAGTGACTACCGACAAATGACTTCAAAGGCAGTTGCGGCTGTCTTTCACCATTCACAGGATGCCCAACCGATCATGCTGGCACATTAGAGGCATTTTTGCGACGATGCGCTATATAAATTGACATTTACATTTAATTACACGTTTATGTCGTTCAAGGCATGTCGTTTCTGGATACATGACTTTGAGAATTTTAATTTGCGAATCCGAGAAAAAGTTTCCATCGAGACTCGTTAACATACTTCTAAGCCTCTGTTGAGCCGTTTACATTGTAAGCCGACTCAACGTGCCCAGACGTCTAGCAGTCGTCAGCCGTAACCAATAATTAGTAGTTACGTAATGTCAGCAAGTGAGTTGGTGTGAGAGCAGTGCCATTAATGAAGCTGAAGCACAGATTTAATACCGCTGCCGTCTGGGTGGCGTCGGCGCCGTGCACAACAGAATGCTCATTGTTGCGTGTAAAGTGAGGCGCTGCTGTGTGTTATTTAGCGCGATAATCGATCATCAGTTTGTCAGTCTATCATCGTTAGTCGATGTTCATTTAACATCCATAGTTGTATTTCTGTCCTTCCTGTCGACAGTCGGTCTGAAACTCCTCTATCTCTTGAAACCCAAAACCAGGATTTGGAAAGGGAGCCAGGTTTGCCTGCCCTAACATGGTATGGCGTGGAGATCGTTGGAGCTGTGGCTTTGTAGGCCAGTGCCCATTTCAACGTGAGGGATACGTAGAGCCTTATACGAGTGAAGTGTATGTGTAGATGAGAGGAATACAGTCTGGATGTAGAGTGTAGTCGGGAGGTGAAGTCTAGTGAACATGGTGAGCAGAAGATATTTTCAGGTAGAATGTGGATGTTTTAAGTAAGTAAGTAAATAAACAAATTTAAAACCGCACTGTGTGTCGGCCTATTAGGCGAATCACAGACGCAGTTAAGGTCACGGAGTGGTTACTGATAGGACCTTCTGTAGAGGAATGTTTCAAGTCTGGATTTAAAGACTGGTGCAGAGATGTTCAGATCATCAGTGATTGTATGAGGGAGTGAATTCCAGACACGAGGGGCAGCGTGGGAAAAACTCCGCTGTACAAATGCAGTGCGTGGTCGTGGAATGTTCAGCAGGTTGTGATTGCTAGACCTAAGTGATCGTGATGGTCGACGAAACTGGAGCAGTTCATGTAGGTAACTAGGATGTTCCGTTTTTATTTGTTTATCAATAAATACAAAATTGTGTGTCGTGCAGCACTTCCCGATGTACCGAGTGTCAGACAGTGTGTGTTCTGGACCTGATGCCGCTGCTCCTGAAGTACGAAGTGTTCGACTGAAACAGCGATGGGACTGTCTGTCGAGAGAAGCATCAGACGAGGTTCTATCACTACTTACTTACTTACTTACTTACTTGTCTGGTCTGACTGTTTGTCGTGTTGACAAGCCGATGTAGTCTTTCCTCAGCACAGTGGATATTATCATCACTTCAGAATAATACTCCCGACCTGTGTAGTGTAAGCTGCTGGATCACACTGGGCTGCATGTAACGCACCTGTCACACTGCTTGTGTTCTGTGTCACTGGCTGCATTGCGGCAGCGGGGCATAGTTTGATACTGAACTGTCGATATGCTGCTGACGAGCTGAAGGACATTGCAACTACTGCGGCTGTGTGTGTGTCAATCGCCGCTGTTCAAGTGCAGCTGCCTGTCACACTGATTACCAGTGCCATGCCGTGCTGTGCCGTGTGTCAGTCTCAGACTATTCACTGACTAGTGTTCACTGACACGTGGCTGTCGTCAGATGCAAGATGATCTACTGACATGTCTTTTTCATCTGTCATCGGTGACTGCAGACCATTGCTGTCACTCTCAGTACCACTGTCAGCATCTGATATGACTATTTGGCGTGACATTGACACAAATCCACGATGAGCTGATTTAGTACCGACTGTATTCCTTACCCAAGTCTTCACTCAGAACAGTGCTCTTATAGTGACTCTGGTCATGTTATGACACTTGTAAATTGTTGTATTATTTGATATTGACAGTTATATTTTCGTCACTGCAATATGGTACTCCTGACCTGTGTAGGTTGAGCTGCTGTATCAGACTAGCACCAGATTGTGACCCCACAATCCGGCAACCAGGTTTCGACCTCCCTCGGCAACAGTGGTCTCTGCTGAACCGTTTTCGCACGGAACAAGGACACTGCGGTGCCTGCAGAAGGAAATGGCGACTTACAGACACTTATCTGTGTCCTTGTCGTGAGACCCAGACGATGTCTCACATTGTCGAATCCTGTCCCCTGACAAAGCTGAATGGCGGCTTATCTTGGCTACACTCTGCGGATGAGGATGCTGTTTCATGGCTGACCAATTATGGTTAATGACACGCATACGAGAAGAAGAAGACTAGATTGCTGTCCTTATATATTAGTTACTAACACTTTTAGCAAGATTCTTCAGTGTGTACCTTACACCGTTGATGTTTAGAACTCACACGTTGATGGATGTGCACTGGTTACCGTTGAGCAGTGGAGTTCTATCGGAATATTATTAAAACTGAACTGTTTGACATCTACAGCGTAGAATGACAGCTATGGCACTTGTACGAACCACTGTAAAGTGTTTCTTTTTAGTCATTGTGACGTATGGCACTATGATGATTGAAATCATTGTAACTTAAGTTCTATTAATACACAACAGTTTTTCATCATTTTTCATTTGTATAATGCTATTTATGTTGGCCAAGTGTGTTGAACAGTTGATGATCAGGAGTTTTGAAAGTGACAGTGTGTGTGTGTCCACAGTTTCACTTATTCCTTGACCCTTTCACTTCACCACTTGTTCTTTTCTCGGCCCACAGCCTCCGCCACACAATGCCAGCGTTTAATGAGTGTACAAGTTCTTCTGGTACCTTGTTCACTCACATACAGTCTGCTCTGACAGAAGTTGCAGATGTAACATAATTGGTTGTCTGATGAATGCTACTGAGGCTGATGGGATTGGCCATTGACCTGGTTGACTAACCATTGTCCTTCAGTGCTATGACACTGTTGGTTTGGTCATCTGACCCATAAAATCGTCTCCAAAACGACCTGTAGTGTGTTGAGTGGGGTGTTAAACCCTACTATACCATACCTATACCAGCTACTGAGCTGCATATACGGACATGGAATTGTATGTAGTATAACTATTTGTAATTGTGTGTGTGAGCATGTAGTGGGCATGTGGGTTAACTTGTCTGTGGTTATTAAACGTGAAGATGTGTGTGTGTGTGTGTGTGTGTGTGTGTCAGCTGATTGAGAAGCTCGAACCTCGCCTTATCCTCGATGCACACACACACAATTTCTGTCAGACGCAGTACAACGGCACGCCAGAGTGGACGATTGCGTCATTCAGTTGGCGCAATCGCAACAATCCCAGCTTCGTGTTGGTCAGTTAAGTCATCGTGTCAGTTTTGTATTGCATTTTGATACCATCTTTCTGAGTTGAAGTTTGAAATACCGGTAGTTAATTTTATTGAGTTCATTAAGGACTGTACGTGGGTGAAAAATATGGAATAAGGCACTTCCACCAGGTGTGACATAACAGACGAGGAAGTCTTAGTGAGCTATTAAGACACTTTATATATAATTAGTATGTTATCTTTAATTTTGTCGATATTCACAGCTTTGCAGGCGGTGTGCGGTTGACTACTGTGGATGTGGGTCAACACTGCAACCGCTGTCATTTTCTGTTATCACTGTTTTAAGCACATCAAAATTCCATTTTCTGTCAAGAAACATCGTAATCAGGCATCTTGCTTCACATTTTTAACTCACAGCCATTTCATTTCAGCAGTGAATCTGATCGTTGTATCAGTGCAGTTACTGATGTCCTGTTTACATTGCTGTTAACAAAGAATATTTAATAGTGGACAAAAATATTTTTAGACACAGTAGAATCAGCATTCTCTCAGCTACACCAACTGAAATTTCCATTAAGTTTTGCTATTTTTTTAGAAGTAATGTAAGAAAGCAAGATAGGATGTTTTTTTGTGAACACGGTAACAGTCGATCAATCAATCAATGGTTTATTGAGTATTGCAGCATTAGATGCTGGATTAAATAAGGACAGTAAATGATAAAACATACAACGAGATAATAAGAAAATAGAACACATATAAAAGATATCTACACTGCAATTGTCAAATATTGTCAGATATCTACACTGCAATTGTCAGATATTGTCAGATATCTACACTGCAAATGTTCCGCGAGTAGACTAAATAACTTAAATTACCACCGTATGACGTAGTAATGTTAGAGTCTAATTACTGAGTGGGTAACTGGGAATAACTATGTGTACTTGTCGAGACAGTAAGATATAAACGATTTACGGAATTTATTAGTACGTGCTCGAATTGTGTTAAAGGGTTTTGGATTTTGCAGGCTGCTAATATTGTCAGTGTCTCGATGTATGTATGTCCGTATGATTGACAGCAGTGAGAGTGGTTCTAGTCTTTTAACTTGTATTAAGTTGTGAGTTCACGGATGCTTGCACTGTACTTGTACTGTATACCTGTCACTACTGTGACGTTGCAGAATTGTAGACTGACTGCCAAGCTTCAGCAGCTGCATGTCTGCATGTGTGCTGTGTAGATTGCTGTCACCAACAGTAATTATGCCGTCACCAAGTGCTATCTGCCGCAGGAGTCAACCGTCATTTATACATACATTGTCGGCTTCACTGTCACCGTTTTGTGGTTTATTTTTCCACGAAAACTTCTGTCATACCATCGCTCGTCAAAACGCAGTTGATAGAAACATTCCTTCTGTCTGAAAGAAGATAGAGATTTGCATGTCTGTTGATGATCGTGTGTTGCATCATTTAGGGATAGGACATGGTTGTATAATCGAGAGCTACCTCGCTTTCATCTGCTATTCCACTTAATTGTCAGTGAATAAAAAGAACCATATTATTGATTGAGTTACTGTAGGCTATTTGTGACACATGTTTTGTGAAGTTTTAGGAGATTTTATGTGTCATCCTATGTTTGTGAAACTGATGAAGTTGTGACAGCTGCTGTGCGTGGGCCAAGCCAGTCTAGATGACACGTGACATGAGTGGAGTAAATGTTCCAAGTGTTCTGTGTACTGTTCTACTGACAGTGGCAGGGTTTGATCTACTTACTGTGTGATGCTGCTTGTTACATTGTCATGTTGTACTGCATAGCAGTGCTTGCTTACGACATCATTGTAAACAGTTGTATTAACGCAAAGTCAGTCTGTAAAATTGTCCCTAAAATGACCTGTGATGTGTTGAGTGGGACGTTAAATTCTGCTATACATTGTAGTGAAGTAGAAACAATGATGTAACTGTTTATATGAGACTATGGTATGATAATTATTGTGTTTCTGTGCCAGTTGTATGCCTTTCAGCAGATCAAGACCTTTGATGACATTGTTTTATAATTGTATTATTGTACAATTTCCATATACTACATTTCACATAAAAAAATATTTGTTTTGTCTGTAGCATAATGTCTGTTGCTTGGCAGTCAGCAAACCTACTCAACACACATCTATTAATGAAATTAGAACAGTTTTTTTTAAATGTTTCATTTACATGTTGTAACGAAATTTAGTAATTTTTTTAACACACGTAAGTTTGTTAGAATTTACAGTAAATGTTGTGCTACAAATTTGGAAAAAATAATCCCATTTAATAAAATATTAAGATAAATCTACAAAAAATTGAACTGCCAACAAATTTGCAAAATTTCATGCAAAAAGACTTAACCAAAGTGAAAATTTTACCAAAAGTTTTTTTTTGGTGGGGGCTACTTTTTTCTGAAACACCCTGTGGAGCAGAGGCTAGTGCACCACAAAGTTGATACGAATGGTTTTCTAGGCTTAGAAGAATTAAGAATGTTTATTTATTTGTCCACTTTGGAGCATGTTGACATAAAATGCAGAAAATCCCAAATTTGAGTGCAGTAAAAACAAGCTTTAGTACAATGCACAATTAACCTCAAACTGGTTGCTTATGTGTTTTCAACAGACATGATAGTAATAGTGAGTGCTTCCCGGGTGATGCTGGATCTCGAGTAAATCAGGGATGGCTGTCTATTGTCACATGCTGAATAGCTCCATAATTAAGTAAGTAATAAGTCGCAAGCTCAAGAGTAAGCTGTAAGTAGTAAGACTAAGCTCAAGAGTAGTAATAGGCCTGTACCAGCGGCTTATGCATGCCTCGGATGTCTCTCTTGTTGACCAAATTTTGTAGACTTTCAATTAGACATTATTAGTATCATTACAGTGATTACTATTTTAATCATGATAAATTAACCGGTTATGCCTGTGCTGGTGACACTTCTTCTTATCGTATGCGTGTCATTTACCATAATTGGTCAGCCACGAAACAGCATCCTCATCCGCAGAGTGTAGCCGAGATAAGCCACCATTCAGTTTTGTCAGGGGACAGGATTCGACAATGTGAGACATCGTC
>Ga0209339_1001380_pt1 | contig 10353 bp, 5 predicted proteins | sample OlaalgELextract3_FD_187376 | JGI IMG/M metagenome (GOLD analysis project Ga0209339, IMG submission 187376) | Olavius algarvensis symbiont microbial communities from Tuscany, Italy - Type A ELBA extract 3 (SPAdes) (version 2) | ecosystem: Host-associated > Annelida > Digestive system >...
ACCGACCTGTCTCTGAACAAACCAAGTTAACCAACAATTAAAAAACATGCCTTGTAAACTATATTGACAATTAAATTGACAGTTCATTGAGATCGAGATGTTTATGTACGATTTTCAAAATTTATCTCATTCAACCTCCTTGCCGTCTGTGTAGTTAAAAGTGGGCCGGGCTTAAATTAACGTGGATTCATGCAATACAGCATCTGTGGAATTTGTTAGTAGCTTTAAGAGCAACAGAATAAATTATGCATATTTTTACGAGTTATATATCAAAGCAGTTTGTATAGTTAGGCCTTATTATACAATGTGTCCGAACAAACGGCCCCCTTTTCATTTTTCGAATAACTCAGTCAAAAAGTAGCCGATTTCAACAATTTTCGGTGTACGGAATCCTGAGGAAACTTGTGACTAGTCGGCTATAAACGTGCCCACTTCACCTGACAAGTGTCGCTGCACTACCTTGTGAAATTCAGGACTATTATTGTTATCAGCTTGTTACAGAAATATGATAAGAAAATGTTTTAATGAAGAAGTAAAGGTATCAAACAAAAACTGCAAAGTTAAAGGATCTGCTGTCTGTTTTCTTTACAACATTTTTATGTGTTATTTTTTATAGTCAAAGTTTATACTATTTTAATCAACTGTTTTCTTCGGGAAAAATTGGGTGGCTCTGAAAAGAGCCAGTTGCTGGGTGGCTCTGAAAAGAACCGGTTGTTGAATGGTGTGGAAAATGGTCTCGCAGACGTCACAAGTACTCTTCGAAATAATCACCATCTGCCTGAACACAAGCTTCGAATCTTGTTCGCCACTGGTCAGTGGCATTGTCCACCACGCTCTGCTGGAACTCACGCCATGTCTCAACCAGCTGCTGTCGGAACTCGTCTTTTTTTTGCATATCACTAGGTGGTGCGGTAACATTTTTCAGGTGAAGTGGGCAAACTTATAGTCAGCTAGTGTCAAGTTTCCTCAAGAGTCTGTGTACCAAAAATTATTGAAATCGGTTTATTTTGACTGAGTTATTCAAACAAGAGGTCAAAGTAATTTGACAAAAAGCGCCTCACGGGGGGCCCATTCCCCGGTTAGGGGTCACCCCAGGGGGTCGAAAGTTGTACCATTGAATTCCTGGGGTAGGATTTCCTATTAGTGGTTCATAGTAACTATAGGCCTAGGATGCACCGTTTGGCCACAGTGCAGGCGCGTGACAACCAACCAACGACCAACGACGTCACGACACAGCCTATCTCAATAAGCGCCTCTTTTACTAAAGTAAAGTGAGGCGCTTAAAAACAAAGCCGGAGAATTTTTAGCATGATTTTATTTAGGACTGCATGATGAAACATTTAGGACTGATGAAACATTTAGGACTGCATGATGAAACATTTTAAAAATCTGGATGACTTACTCCCGAGTCTACTCAGGACACAACTGCAGTTGCACCTCCAACGGAGCCTGTGTAATACCCTTACCTGAGACGTTTTATTTTAATGACGTCTTGCTAAACTGAAACAGACTGTTAGTCGAATAAAGGAAGTTGGACCATTCGATTGTTGTTGCAGCCATCAGTCAGTGGCGTCGCCGTCTCTCTGCTTGTGTCAGTGCTCGCGGTGGACATTTTGAGCACATTTTGTGGTGTTTTCATGGTTCAGTGTGTTAAGTTTATGCTGAGAAGTTTTGAATTTGGGGTTTTACTATTTGACTGTTTTGTTTATTGCTTGCCAAAACGTAACATGTCTGAAACGTTTTTCCAGGTAAGGGTATTACGCAGGTGACTCGCAGTTGTCTCTTAAATTGCTGTGCCAAAAATTAGAATGTTTAGTTGAAGTTGATGACGCTATGCTAAAAAGTATTTGGCTTTGTATTTTTGTGGACACACTGTAGCATCAGACTCAGTATTCAAGCAAGCAAGGAAGAAAGAAAGCAAGCGTTTATTTCAGTACAGGTAGTAGCAAAAATGGCTAAATATCAGTAGGCCTATAATGCGATGTATACGTCAGAAATCTAAAATTATCACTTAAATTGGTTAATTTTTGAGAAACTATTCACGGGCAACTTGCATCAAGTGGTAACAGTGGTAGTTTTTATGGCGTAACGCTAAAGCTGTGGCATGTATGATGTGTCTCTCTGTCCATCCGTCATGTAGTCTACTGCACCAAAACTCCTAAACATAGCATAGTTCCAGTTACTAAAAATCGGGGCGAAATTCCGACAGGGTACGTCACATTGGCTGTATTCCAATTTGTGCTCTACAAGTGTTATGGGTATTAACAAGAACTTAGCTATCGCCAACAGATCGCGCGTCAGCTGCGCACAACACGCTGAGGGCATCTATAGGCATAAATATTACACCGTGACCTTGAAATCGAGGTTAAGGGTCACTCAAGATCACCGGAAACGGAACCATTGGACAGATCATACACGACTTAGTAGTAGTCGAGTTATTTGACGTTGAATACTATTATGACCTTGAAATCTGGCTTAGAGGTCACTCGAGATCATTGAATTCGGTGCCATTCAAAAGCTTGGGCGCGGTTTCCTATTCGCCTTCTATAGTAACTATGGCCGTATCTTTAGCCATTTCGGAGATATTCAGCGTCAAAGAATGACCTGACCTTGAAATGTGGGTTTTGGGTTGTTCAAGGTCATTGAAAATGGCGCGCTTCGATAGATCATGTATGACTTTCTATTGGTCCGACATTGTAAATATAGCTCTATCTTGTACCATTTTTGAGTTATTTGACGTTGAGTATAACATCGTGACCTTGAAATCGGGGTTAGAGGTCACTCAAGGTCATTGAAGTTGGTGCCATTCCAAAGCTTGGGTGCGCTTTTCTATTCGCCTTCTATAGTAACTATGGCTTATATATTTTATCGTTTGCGAGATATAGCGACTTGTTGGTAGAAAATCGCGAATTTTTTCTACCCCACCTGTATTTAGCGCCCCGCAGGGGGTGACCCCGTCGGAATTTTGTGAAAATGTTTGATGCTGGTAAAACTAGAATGATTGGACTACCGTATGGTGAAAAAAACTGTGACGATATGTTAAGCCGTTTTCATCTGATACCGGAACGTAACGGACAGACGGACGGACGGACAGACAGATTTGCTATATAAATATCGCGCGTCAGCATACTGACGCGATAAAAACGGGAGACTGAGTTATGTTTTGGCGGCAGTGCAAGAGCATCGTGCCTATTGTTCTGACGATGGGCATGCGAACTGACAGGCAACAGCGGAGAGATAATAACTCACACGAACCTACTGCAGACCACACCACCACTTTGCTCGACGCTTTCCAGACACGCCCGAGTAACAACATTTATTGCACAACAGCTGCATACTGTTGCCCCTGTGAGGAAGTGGTTTCTATGCACATGCAATTGCAATGTATAGACATACATGGACGTCTGTATAATAGATGCTGTTATACAAACGTCCATGTATAGACCCGTGCACCTCAGCAGTGGTCATGGTTATGATATGACGACGAAACGACTTCGCTATGAGTTCCATGTTTTTCGTGTTAATTCCCATCTCTCGTTCTCGTAAAACCACAAAACGTTGGTCTGCAATCAACCTTCTTTTCCGAAAGAAAAACAAACGTTTAGAATAAGCTAACTGAATATATATATATATATATTCCAGATCCTTAAACACGCTTAGAAACAGTCTAAGGTGAATTTTTTCAAAGTTTCTCAGGCGATTTTAATTTTCATACCCTATCAGATGTATATGAAGCCAGGACACACTGAACCGAGCGATTGATCAGCTGCCAAAAAGACTGAGGATGGTTATCAAGGCAAAGGGTGATCATGTTGTACGAAAATTAAAATCGCCTGAGAAACTTCTAAAAAATTCACCTTAGACTGTTTCTAAGCGTGTTTAAGGATCTGGAATATATATTTTTTCACTTAGCTTATTCTATGTAGGAGAAGTTTTTTTTTGTTTGTATTTAAAACTCTGTAGGTACTGTGGTACGGAGTGATGTGAGCTACGTTGCTCGTAATACTTTTATAAACGTTGCTAAGTGCTTTCAGCTTTGTCACTCTTGTTCACGTGTTGCCATCCATCTATGCTGCTATTATGCTTGCTTATTTGAACAAATCACTGATGATCTCGTATACAACGCCTGCATTACCATTTAGTTACCACAGTCGTCGTGCTTGTCACAACGGCTATCTATACTGCACGTCATGTCTAACGCTATGTAGTAAACCACCGATTGATTTTCACGGCGTGCTTTTAATAATGTCATAGGTAAATTAGGTCTACTAAGAGCCTACAGGGTGGGCCAAAAAACCGGACTGTTTTTAAGATCAGATATAGGGCCTAACTTTGCAACGACTAATGATAGAAAGGCGTGTAATACGTCAAAAGTTTCATAATTTTGTATAGAATGAAATGCGTAATTTGCATGTTAGTGCAGTTAAATATTCTTTGTCTAATTTGCATAAATCGCCAATACCCCAAAATTGCATTGAATTTGACAATGACGCATGAGTTTTGTTCAATTTTCATACGAAATACAGTAAAACAAGGACGATCTCTAACACATATGGTTAGTCCAGACAAAATTCAACATGATCACCCTTTGCCTTGATAACCATCCTCAGTCTTTTTGGCAGCTGATCAATCGCTCGGTTCAGTGTGTCCTGGCTTCGCTGAGCCAAGGAGTCGATCAGAACTTGCTTCAGCTGATCAGTGTCTGACATTTTGTGACGTTACACCATCTGCTACAACGCTGTCCACACTGAATAATGCGCGGGATTTAGATCTAGACTGTTTGGCGGCCAGTTTTCTGGTTCAATGAACTTTATAAGGCACATTGGAATGTAGGTAAGCGACAGTGTGGTGAATGGCGTGCATGGCGCTGCGTCCTGCTTGAACACGAAGTCGTTGTTCGAGATACGGCGAATTGCCGACAATAAACTTTGTTCGAGTACGTTCTCACAGTAATAAACACTGTTTATTTTAGCACCTGGCTGCACAAACACAAGGTCCGTCTTACCAAGTTTTGAGAAACCATAGGCCTAACGCTTTGCAAAAAAATGTTTTCTTCCCTTCAGCATTCTCTGGGCAGACACTCACTGTTTGACCTAGCATGTTGAATTTCGTCTGGATTAACCACATGTGTTAGAGATCGTCCTTGTTTTACTGTATTTCGAATAAAAGTTGAGCAAAACTCGTGCATCGTTGTCAAATTCAATGCAATTTGGGGGTATCGACGATTTAAAAACGTAAAAAAACGTAAAAGTAATGATATGTACAGTTTTAGAGACCACTCAATCAGTTTTTGTCCTGTAAGTGTAAGTATTAAATTACTAAGGCCATATTTTAATCAACAATTTTACATAATGTTGTATGTACATGTATATGTAATTGTTTGTTGTTTCAGAGCGCACAGTGTAAGCTAGCGATTTGATCGACTTCTAAGTGGAGAAGACACTGACGGTGACGGTCAAGCATGCAGACGGACTGAAACTTTGATAGCGTTTTCTACGTTTTTTTGACATGTCATTTCAAGCAAACGTAAAAAAACGCGTTTTTTTGAATTTTGAAAAAAAGTAAAATACGTATTCTCGAACACTGAGGCAACGCATGTTCCAATTACGGCTCGAAGTCGAACCACCGACTTTTGGGCGTACATGATGCGCCATAACTAGGCTAAATAACGACGAGTCGTAAACACCGCTAACAGTACACAAGTCGCATAGTCACATTTAATTTCATTTAATATCGAGTTTAACCAGAATCTAGCGAACTACAATTCGATACTGGGGGCGTACCTCTCCCAGCGATCTCGAAAAACCAGTGATCTGACAGCGTTTCTAGATCTCTGGGATCGGTTCGACCAGTCCGTGCGTTTTGCAGAGATTGCTCCGTGCAAATCGTTCGGATTGTTCGCATGACGGTTTAGAATACCCCCATCATATCGGCATTGCATGCACAGACAGCTGCATACGATATACGATTATTAAACTTCACAAGTGGCAAGTCGTGCGCACGCGAAGGCCTCGACGGCGGCCGAAAATTTCCAACTCGCAACTTTTCATACTTATCCGTTGACCTGCAGCATACTCTTAAACGCATGTGAATTGATCCCAGCGACCTGCTCGTGTTCTTCTCATTTTGGCACAAGACGGTCCGACCAAAGTGCTCTATCGTGTCCTTTTTGGCATGATAATGATTAGGGTAAGGTCACGTTTCACGCCTAAAGTGTGCGCGAAACGTGATATGACCTAGATCATTGTAGGCCTAATCCACAAAAGAATACAATATACAGCAAACCGTTCGGACTGTTTTGCACCGACCGAGAAAAAGAACACAAGTATCGCTCGGATCGCTACGGTTGCATTTCAGAATGCCTCCTTACTAAGTACAGGTCATGTGACTGGTCACGTGACTTTCCAGTGGAGCGAAAACCCGCGCGACGAGGCTCGCGATCTGTGACGTCATCATCGTGACCCACTGACCTGGATAGCTCGATCGTGTTTTACTGCTGACAACAAAATGTCAGTATCACTATCACATGTAATTTAGCGCAAAAAAATAAACACGCATATTAATTAGGCACAAACAAAGGTTACAGGCTCTTCACAGAGAAAACCGAGAGTACACGTAGTCGCTGATAGCCAAGTCATTAACAGCTTAGTGCTGCATACAGGAAATGGGCATTTGTTGGCTATTGCAAGCACCCCTATCGTCTGTCCTGTGTCTGTCTGTTTACATGACTTCTGCAAGAAAGCGTTGTACGATTTCGATGTAAGTAATGTTGTGGTGTTTATCTGTACTATGGTCTATTTGTGTAGAATGTAAAATTTTCCCATAACCTCCCTGGATTCTATAAAATTTAACAAAACTCGACATTTTGGGCCTTAATGCCGCTCGCATTTGCAAACGAAAGCGTCATAGAAAATTGGCGAGGACCGTTCGTGCACTGACCTCTGAAGAATATTTTGGTCAGAAAATTTTCGGCATCGGATCAAAAATGTAAGAGGAGATAGGTTTGGCGCGGGGTTGCCCACAAACCAATACGCTTCTTGCTTTAAGTTATACTCACCGTCACCGGCTTTATACGCTTACAGCGCAGTTTTCCCGGACAGAAACCGGACAGGTGCTTCGTTGCTCCCCCGCGGCTTGTTTGCATTTTTATGAAAATAACTCGCTGTTTATCACTGTTTGGCATTTATCTGCGTAGGCTACGGTATCTGCGACCAGATTTGCATGTTACTAAAATAACATTCGTATCGCAAATTCGAGGAGGGTCTGATGACGTCACATGCATGTGGACAACGCCAGATAGATTGTTTGCGGACGGCACGCAACATGAACGCAAGGCACTGAATGATAGTCAAATGAATGTCCTTAGTCCAGGCGTATGTGTGTACTTTGCAGTAGTCAAGCGACAGGCACTATATAGGCAGTGTTCCGACTGGTCAACTACATGCTTACATCAGCAATATTACTAGATATCGGTTGCTTAAGCAGAATATATAGCAGCATCCCCTCGACTGGCGATCTACCTCTACTTCCGACGACTTGGGCAATCACCACTCCGGTTATACCGTGTTGAAAACTTATTTTCTGGACCACAATTTGCCAAAATGTCAATATAACTTGTACTTCGTTTAATCCGGCTTCAAATTACGTTCGGCTAAAAATGCTTCAGCGTCTGGCAGACTCGTTTCTCACGCTCTCTGACTTCGCCCCACCCAAGCACCAAACTCTGGATAAAAACATTGAAAATATTTTTAAAAACGATACGAATTGAACGACACCACGAGCGACAACGTCGTTGCTCCAAGACTTTTGCCGGTTACATGACGCAACTATGAGTTGTTAAGTACCACGTCATTACCAAATAAAAACGCTGAAAGTGTGGCGAAATAACTGGCTTTACATTTCAAAAATCGCACCGTACATATAAACTTATGTCTAGACAACGTTTGAGTAGTTAAACGTAAGGTGATATGCTATAGTGATTCGCTTAAGCAACCGTAATCAACAGGCCGGCATGTTCAGTGTTACAGACCTATTTATAGTTAGAGAGCACATCTACTTCCAGTAAAATCAAGGATGACTGCGATAAGCGTCTATAAACATTTCACTCTGGCAAGCTAAGCGAGCGACAAAAACTGCACAACTAAAACTAAAGCGATAGCTGCGTGATGATGATACACGAGGAGCAAGACGACGACGTGAAGCCTCGCCGCGGCTGGCTGACCACGATGACCACGGTCAGTTACTTCGGCCAGCCGGCCGAGTCCAGCTCTCGCATCATTTGGCACAGCGAGCAGAGTGGACAGCACAGTATGGCAACGCAGTCATTGCAGATCGACCCCTGTCAGACACAAACACACCATCAGTCATGCATCAGCGTAATCATCATCATTATCATCTTCATCATTAGTATTATTATTATTATTATTATAAACGAAAAGATTAACGTGGCATTTAGTCGTAGAACTGCAAGGACACGTAACAGTCACAAAAAAACTCAAGCCGCGAAAACGTCGTGTCTAACAGTACAGAAGAGCAGTGTCTTCAGCTGCCGCCTAAACATTAGCAATAACGGCTGTGATGTCAGTGTGGCTGGTAAGCTGTTCCACACAGTTTACTTAGTAAGTAAAGTAGAGTAAATGTGGCTTTGTATAGCGCAAGCGCATCATCGCGAACACGACTCTACTGAGCTACCGCTTCTCACACGTCGGAGCTGATCTTCGTTAAACGAACCCTTCAGTCAGGCACCAGCCCACACTGCAAGACCACGGATACCGGCTAGTGTATCACGGGATGTGCCTGTTTACTCCCCAGATTTCGCTGGGTACTCATGCGCCATACCCACGGGGATGGCTCAGGCTGAGTAGACCTGGGTGCCTACTGCATAGTTCTGCGCTGAGGTGGTTACCCGTCCAAAGACGGTCACCCATCCAGACACTAACCGGGCCTAGCGTAGAGTAACAACGTTGATCGAAACCGACGCGTTACCAAGCCATCCGGCATTAGCGCTCTTACTGTCAAACGCTGACGAATAACAACTGTATCGGAGTCGATACGATAAGCCCCCGCCGCCGCCAGGTGCAGCGAATGAAATTTCACAGGCGACAGATAAACGAACAGACATATAGATGGACAGCATCATCGCGTAAAGTCCCCTCTTTGCGAGCGGAGGCTTAATGATTACGTTGTCCGCACAACAGCCGGTGAGGTAGTGTTGTTGGTCGCCTGTGTTCGTAACTTTGTAACGATGTTGAACTTTGTTGATTAGCAACATTACGTGACATTGCTAAAGCCACAGCCTCCGCACTTACAACAAATAATGTCACACTCGGAAAGATCCCAAAAATGGCGTCAGTAGATAAGTAGTACGAAAGCCGCCGCTCGCCGAAGACAGAACTGCATTAGAAAAACAAAAAAAAATACGTTCTATGGAAGCAGGTGTCTGTCCCGTTGCCGAACTTCTACGAAAAACTGCTTGCAAACTTTCACTGAAATCGGGAAATCGGCTACCGAGTTACTGCCAAAACGATTTTTAAATGGCGGCCATTTGCCATTTGGAATTTAGGGTCCAATAATAATGGGTTCTTTTAAAAACCCATGTACGACTTCCTATAGGTCGTCAATAGACACCATAGCTCTAAATTGCTTAGTTTTTGAGAAAATCGCGTTTTTGTGTACGCATTTTGGCGACAGACAGACAGACAGACATGAACAGATGGACAGCATCGATGCCCAGTTGCATATTCAGGGGCGGCGATGGTGCGACCCCCCCCCCTTTGATCTGACCGTGAATTTTTGGATAATTTTTGCACTGTTTTGTGAGCTTCGTTTCGCGATTGAACGCTAAAATCCGCGCCCCGCGCCCCAATGCTTCTAGTGCACTGTCTGTGTTTTTGCCTGTTAAAAACTGCATCAAAATGCAGCCAAACTTATTATGTTGGGGACAAAAAAATGATTTTTTCTTGGGAGGGACCAGCCCCCTCCACCAAACCACACCTCCTCAACGCTTACGGTGCCTCGCCTCGCCTTACTGAAATCATATATACGCCACTGTCGATGCCTAACCGTCTTAATAAGTCGTTTCCAAGAAACCGCACGTCACACTGTGTACGGACCTGCGTGCAGTTGCAGTGCATTCACATGTTTCTAAAGAAAACGCATCCACGTTAAACGAAGTTGTTTTCAATAATCCATATGGCCGGTGCAAAACAGACTTACACGCCTACACGCTTGGCGGTTTGGCTTAGTGGTAACGCGTTGGCCTCGATCAACGTAGTTGCGCTACGTCAGACCCGGTTAGTACTCGGATGGGTGACCGTCTGTGGACGGGTAAACCATCTCGGTATGTAACCAGCC
>Ga0209339_1001381_pt1 | contig 10352 bp, 7 predicted proteins | sample OlaalgELextract3_FD_187376 | JGI IMG/M metagenome (GOLD analysis project Ga0209339, IMG submission 187376) | Olavius algarvensis symbiont microbial communities from Tuscany, Italy - Type A ELBA extract 3 (SPAdes) (version 2) | ecosystem: Host-associated > Annelida > Digestive system >...
TCTTGTGAGAAAGAACTTCGTACAACGAATGTTGTACAAAGACATTTACTAACATTGTGTATAGTGTACAAGCATTATTGTTGTTCTATTCTTTTATATCGTGTCTATATTGTAAGCTACTGCGTATTGTCAGTTAGTATTTTCAAAGAAACGACTTGACTTGACTTGACTAGAAAGTCGTTAATGGTCTATCGAATGGCACTATTTTCAACGCCCTTGACGACCCCTAGCTGCGATTTCAAGGTCACGTTATTACTTGATGCTAAACATCTCAGAAACGCTACGAGATATATACATAGTTTCAATGGAATACTAATAGGGACTTACACGCACCCTACTCAAGGGTATCAATGACCTTGAGTGACCTTGAGTTACTTAGCGAAATATTCGGTGACACGAAGCGTGGCGCGGTCTGTCTGCGACAGCTGAGCTTCTTGTACATAGTGAGTTGCCGCTGCCGTAGAAGACAATTAATCTGCGTTGTACTGGCTGTCACTGTCAGGCGCTGCTCGGTCAGAAGTACGGCTACCGTCCGTTCCCGCCGACGATTGATGCCGACGAGTTCTCCGCAATACGAGCCGAACTTGCTGCTGCTGCTGCTGGTGACGACGATGATGAGGATGATGATGAAGATGCTGGCGGTAATCGCCAGGTGTCGCTAGCACTGCTCGACACGTGGTTTAAACGCAACACTAATGTCATACCACCTGTCTTCACGCTGCAGCCGATCAGTTCCGTCCTGCCTGACTACGCACTTGATTCGGTAATTAACTACACTGTACTGTCCTCGACTTATTCTGGTGGACATCAGATCGCTGAAACACACCTAGTCCGGGTGGCCCAGCAGTGCTGCGGCAGTCGCACGATATTGATATAGAAATTCTGTCCTTCCGTCCCTCCGTCTATTACGCTCCGGTATTGCATTGAAAAGGCTTAATGTATCGTCGTAGTTTCTTCAACACACGATGCCCCATCAGTCTAGTTTTCCAGTTCGAATTAAGGCCACATTCCATTATTCTAGCCATCTGCAAACCTGGTCGAAAACAAGGTTTGCGACCAGGTTTTTGACAAGTTCGTGCGGATTTGCGACACGCTTTCGACCAGTTTTCGACTTTTTTGTGTCGAAAACCTGGTCGCGAACCTGCTGCATCAATCACGACATGACGACATTGATGCACCAGGTTCGCAGCAGGTTCGTTGGTTCGTGCGCGTGCTAGACAAATGGAATGTAGAAAAAAACCGAGCCAGCCAACGAATCTGTTGAAGCTGGAGTTTCGTGCTTACCGTGACGTAATTAAGTGAAAAACGCCAAGGAAAAGCTTGATTTTACATCAAAAAAGGTTATAAATGGCGTCCATTATAAACCCGCGTTATGGGACACATAATGCATCGACATCCATCCTGAAATTACTGCACGTATCGACTCATATCATTGGCTTTCATTTGTGGAACCATAGTGCACCATATCTGTGTGTCATTGATATAACCCATGTGGAGTGTTTCCATTTCTTTTTGGCCGCTAACATCGTCGCGGCACATATAAACTTCAGACAACGAGCGCAGTACGTGTACGTGTACTACGAGTAGAAGCAACGATCATGGCGTCTGTGTCCTCCATATTGCAACAGATAGGTCGGGTTTCTAGGTCATGTCACACACGTAGCTGCAGAAATCACCAGGTTTGAAGCAAGTTCGCAGCTGGCTTACGACCTGCTGTCGACCTGCTTGCGACATGCTTGCGACACGCTCACGCAAGTCTGCGACCACGTTTTCGACCAGGTTTACAGCTGGCTAGAATGCGCTGGAATGCGCTCTTTACTAAACACTTTTGCAAAATGACGGGGTCACCCATGTACGGGGGCCCTGAGTACAGGTTGGTGTATAAATCTAGCTATTTTCGACCAATATCTGGCTATATGTGGGAAACGATACAAGATAGGGCCGTAGTTACTATGGAACGGTAATAGAAAGTCATATGCACTCTATCGAACTGTGACATTTTCGATGATCTTGAGTGATCTTTAAAGGTCATTTTATTACTTCTTACTTTGTGTACGCAGCTTACGCGCGATCTGTTAGCGGTAGCTAAGTATTTTGTATTATTCGATTCAGTCGAATTTTTACCTGAACTTATCTGCAAGAAACAAAATTCGGTCTCAGAAAAAAATGTCCGCAGGATGTTTCGATGACTCATGCTTGAATCACATGACTGACACTATCACGTGCCAGTCACTGTCTGGTAGATCTTCCTCGCTTTTGCCGCGCGATGCTACGCATGGCCGATGCCGTCATGTGGCGTCTGTCTGTCCGTCCGTCTGTACGTTCGTGAATTTTGTCAAAACGAGTAATCGTGTTTTCAGATTTTTTCACTTTCGGCTAGCCAAACCATTCTAGTTTTTCCACACTAAACGTCATGGGGACGGTGACCCTTGCAGGTGGGTAGGCACAGATCGTGACTCTGGACGAATAGCTGGCTATCGATCGATGACTGCTGGAGCTAGTGCGATCAACAATTGACGATCGTCCGAGCACTAGTGTGTAACAGTTACTCTGCACGTCTGTTTACGGCACAGAACGCCACCCATCAGTGAATGAATACGCCCTACAGAAAGGAACAGAACAGAATTCAATTTACGCAGCGGTACATCTTAAGCGGAAGTACAGCTAATAATAGAAGATTGCGTTCTATGTATTGTACCATTGAAGCTAACTACTGACAGACGAAGCATCGCGCGGCATCTCTGCGACAGCAGGGTTTCTTGTACCCATTAATCGTTGAAAAATCAACTCGTCAAAAATAGTAATATTTTCCTGAGTGGTGCATGCTCTTCTTACGTCACTGTTGATACTACGTGTCGGTTTGAAGGTCATGACTTTGGTTACTTTTCTGTTTTATCCGTCAACACAATAACTCGTCCTTTCTTGAGCACATGTTATCATGGTGCTACGATGTCGCATGGTATTATCTGTCGTAAATTTCTCTGACTTGGCCTGTCCGGCTTGTCTCGCCGGTGACTAAAATTGCAGGCGACGTGCTGCAGGACGCCGAAGATCGACGAGCCATTAGTCGTTCGCTCGCTCTGTTGTCGTCGTTCTTGCAGCAGTAGCAGTGGTGTCACCAGGATTTCGGGTTTAGGGGGTTACGGCCGCCAATCAGTGGCGTAGCTTCGAATTCCCCCGCAAGCAGATGACCGATAGCCCTTTACCCTGGACCAAGTCTCACGTCAGCTTTCTGCAACTGTTGTAAGCAGCGGCGTTTCTCGGGAAGGTGTTCGATGATGTTGGGAAGAGTAGCGTAGTGGGTGTGATTTTTTAAAAAAGCCGCGTCTAATTGCGAGGGTGGCAACTGAAAAATTTGCCAGATTTTCAGCCGAGAAACCTTGACCCGAAGTTGTCTGTCTGACGATAATCTTGCAAAGATTCGGGGCCCACGAAAACACGTCTCAGTGCCCCCAGAGCTTCTGACGCCCGTGAAGCAGCAGCAACAGCAGCATCAGCCCGAGGCATCAGTATGCCAGTGTCAGTCGTTCATTTAGCCGGTCGGTAGCCGTCTGCACAACGCCAGTCGACGGCTGTACGTGAAACCGCGCCAAATGGCCGGCGCGTGACTCAACAAATCCTTGTCACAGTCAGTCTAGTGGCGTTGCGTTACGTCGTGTCCTCAGTCGAATTGTGCTGTACGCCAGTGCTGCATTCCACCGCTGAACGGCAGTTTCCTAGCTCGCCACTTTCCGCGGAATGTTTCAGCAGCTTAAAAGATATTGCCGTGAATTTACATCACACCATATCGGCGATTTCTCCATCATACTGTTTTACCACACGACTTACTGCATGCAAGCACGATGTATGATATCGACATTCTGTCTCTCCGTCCGCCTCGACGATGCATAGGCGCCGACTTTAAAAAAAACTATTGTGGGGGTGAACTTTGTCCCCCTCCCCTTCTCGCCCTCTCCTCATTCTTTTCCCTCCCGTACCTTCTCCCGTCCCGTCTTTCGCTTCCGATGCTTCTCCCCTACCGGGGGCCCCACATCTTAAATCCGAATCATGGGCGCTTCGCTATACTTTGCCAGTTCGCCACCTGGACTTTTCGCACCTTTTAACGTTTCGATACCAGGACGTTTCGCTACCTTCATGGACGTTTTGCCACCTGTCTGAAAGATTGTAGCGGCGGCGAAAAGTCCAGGAAGGTAGCGAAACGTCCTGGCGTCGAAACAAACATCTTAATTTCGACTTTGCATTAGGAAGATAATTATCAGACAGGCCAGAATGCAAAAAAGCACGTAACGTTTATATGTTTGTCGTTGCGTTTATGGTACACTAGTAACATGGATGAATGGTGACCTATTAACGTCATTTAACTTTGTGAAACAATTTACTTACTTATTTACTTGCTCGTAAAGTGACCGTGTATGCAGGAGGACACTGCACGGAAGCAGAAGGCGTTCACCGAATGGGAATCCATTTACTGTCGGCTGCGTTCTTGTCTACGTGAGGGTGTCACTTGGTGCGTCATCAAAGGGAAGCTGCCGGCTGCGTGTAAAGATCGATATTTCGTATCAGGTATCAATTAGTTAGTCGGTCTCTGCAGCTTTGCACGATACGATACGACAGTAGAGACCAATTAACGTGCAGTGAGTCAGCTTAGTCTACCACACACCAAACCAAAAATTAGCGAAAAACATGAAGTAACAATAAACCGATGGGCGTGGTAAGTCCGGTCCGGTAAACAATCCGTGAACGCAGCTCAGAGGGTACGACCAGACGATAGTGGAACCGTGCGAAGGAAGAGGTGCGTTATTCATAAAAAGCCATAGAAAGTTGCTCACTTGTAGCTTTTCAAACGGACAGACTGTATTTTTTACACTTCATATAAAACTTTCTCCTTTTTTCTTATTTTCACCTTGAACGACCTTAAACAAACATTTATGGCCACAAAAACTCTATACAATTGTTTTATTGTCTGGTAGTTTTTAATACCGTAGACAGTTTTAAAGCTAGATTTTTGTAAAGTGCCCCCGCAACTATGTGATTGGCAGCACTCTAATCCATGACATTTGTAGTAGTAGTAGTAGTAGTAGTAGTAGTAGTAGCACTAGCAGTAGCAGTAGCAGTAGTAGTAACAAGTTCAAGTTTAAGTAAGTTCAACTTTCAAATTCGAGTTCAACTTTCAACTTTCAAGTACAAGATTTAGTTGCCGATGACGTCAAAGTTATTGATAGTAATCGTTGATCGTTGAAAATCACGAAATGTATGTATCGCATCTGTATTCAACGCCACCCACCATATCGGGTGAAGTGACCGCGTCGAATTTGATAAAGGCGTTTAGTAGTGGAACAACTAACAAAACTAGAATGATTGAGCTACTATATGCTAAAGAAACTATGATGATACGTTGAACCGTTTTCATACAGTACTGAAATGTGACAGACACGCGGACAGACGGACAGACGGACGGAATTGCCATATCAGTATCGCGAGTCAGCATTGCTGTGCTGACGCGCGATAAAAATCTAGTGCCTGTAAAGTCGGCGTTAATAAGTTTTATAAATATTTTTAAAATATTATGCGATATTTTGTATTAAATGATATCGATCGAAACGCAAAAAAATCGCAAAATAGTACGGGTGATCAGGAGTCTGTGTAAAGTAAGTCTGGAAAAATGGTAAAATAACTGCAGCAGCACAGCAGTGCAGAAGATCAGTAGCGAGATCGCGGTTGTCAGTAGCTCGTAGGCGTAATGACTGATTACATTCTGCCAACTTTGATGGAAGACGTTATGTGATCTTCTCTGTCTGCGTGTTATCAACGTCGTCATCATCTTCTCCATAATGGATTTGTAGTGCACCTAAGTCGGCTGGTATTGATTTGTTCTAGGTTTCTTGTCTTTAAGAATTGCATTAATTTTGTATAAGAGTCATTATAAGCTCTGTCTCTCTTTATTTAGCAATACATTTCTGTTTTTGACTGAACTGCTTTTCTGTTTTGTGTCGATTTGACTTGCTAATAAAGGATTTTATATGTACATATTGTATTTATATTATCAAACGTACTTAAGTGTGTTTCGTAAGTCAGTAAGTCCACACCAAAAGGAGTCTAAGCCACAGACTAAAATTAGTCTACATAATGTCAGTCTGCTAATCTGCAAAGAAGTTAGCTCAACACGAAATCAACTTAATTATAATGAATGTTTGCGTTATCAGATTAAATTTTGAAGTAAAATGTCACAATGTCACAGTTAGGGATGTGGTTAGTGAATAACATGACAAACGTAGGACCACTCGAGCTCTCTTGTTGAGTTATTTATCAACAATTATTATTATTATTATTATTATTATTATTATTATTATTATTATTAGAGACCCTCGGTGATATATGCCCGATGGATTTAAAAAATAAAAAAAGATACAGTAATGGGAACTCATACCGTACTGATGGACACAAGTGGGGACCAAGCCCAAAATTTTTCTGTAGAACCGCCTTTGGTTAACCCTCTGTAGTGCCTCATCGAATAATATGAAGTTGGTACGCTGGTGGTTGATTGGTGGGCTGTTACATTTGCTACAGTGAGGAAGGGACTGGGCGGAGCCGCCGCCCGCCCAAGCCCCCCTTGCTGTACCAAATGTAACAGCACATCCATTAACGGCCAGTGTACCAATTACCGTACTGTTATATAAGGGTTCATTGCTTTCCGGTTTTAATGTGCTCATTAAAGGGTTAAGCGAGTAGTTTCCGATATAATGCTCTGTTTTCGTAGTGACGGAATACGAGGTCGAACGCGGGATGCTGAGCTGTCCAGGAGCGTGCAACGTATCAAGCCTGTGCTTCATGCGATCCGTCTGCGGGCTGACTGACAACCTCTCCGACCCGAAGGCGAGAACCTACCTCGACATCGTTCCAGACAAAACACGTTCGTCGTCGTCGTCGGCGGCGGCGGCGGAGCTGGATGCGGACGCACAGACGCTGCTGGAGGAACTCCGACAGAAGGTGATCAGTTGTCTCACCGACGAACGAAATCTGGAACACTTCGAGCTCGACTGGAAGAAGGACAAGCGCGACAGTCCTAGCGATGATGCGGATTATCTCAGTGCGTAATGTGTATACAGTAATGGCTGTTATGATCAAAAATAACAGATAAATCAAGTCCATTGTCTTGTTAAACGACTGGCAATATATCGCTGAAGTAACGTTAAAAACTACAAAATGAAAGACAACAAACGTTTTATCGTCTGTCCAATGCTATGCATGGACAGAATATAAATTTACCTGAGTGTGTGTGTGTCTGTGTGTGTCCGCCACACTTTCTGTCAACTCGCCTACAGGTCAGACCCCTCAACGGATTTTTACAGTTGATAGCTTAAAAGACGCGGATTTACGCAAGGAGGTGCCTTTTGGGGTCTCGCACCATGATGAATAATCACATTTAGGGGTCCAAAGTCCCCAAAAGTCCCATTTTGGGGCCTGAATAGGCATTTCAAGCCAAATATGCGAAAAATTAAAATAGTTAGACAGGCAGCTGCGGCCAGCAACAGAGACTTCGTGGGTGGTCTCGTGTGGTGGTAAAACAATTCCAAGATGGCGCCGCCATTTTGAAAATCGATATATTGCCATATATCAGCGAAAAATCATCCGATTTCGATGAAATTTTGTATACAGCAGCAGATTTTGAACTGGATGAACGTCAAGTGATCAAAAATGAAAAAGTTGCATTAAACAGACTCCGAGTTCGACAGAATAAATTTCTTGTTCTAGTGAACTTTGCAATTCATGCAACAAACAAGCATGAAAACGGATTTATGCACATGTAAAAATAATCAGAAAATTAATAAACTAAAATCGTTTTGTCTATTAGGCATTTAAAGTTTTAATAAATAAAATGTGCAGCACCGATGTGTAGCATTTTCTCTTTCTTAGTGCAAAATAATCAGTTTAAACTTTGAGGCGATGGACCACATAGTAGATTATGCGCGGTTCACGAATAATCGATAAAACTATCGTTGATTGAAAACTTTCAGAAAATCTTCTCCGACTTTTTGAATCTATTTCCGGGATTTTCTCATGCACGTCAGTCTATTTTATGACATCGTAAGAGGTTTAAACTTTTGCCGATAGCACGAAGAACAGATGGTTGTAAGTACGTAAGTTAGTAAGTAAGTAAATAAGTAATTTTCACCAACTTTTGGAATCTAGTTATCATGCACATCGGTTTGTTGTGTGAAGTCGTAAGAGGCGTACCCGAGAGCTTCAAGAAACGATGGTTATTAGTAAGTAAGTAATCTTTCGTAAATATGTCAAACGCACATGGCAAAGTATGTTGTGTAGGCCTGGGCCTATGTAACAAAATTGCGTAGTGTAATCAATCAATCAATCAATCAATTTTTGTTTGTTTGCCCAATTAACGACTGAAACACATGTGCAAAATAAAGCAGATACATACGGACAGGACAGTGAGACTGAAAGTAATGATCACTGCCCTAAAAGTAAAAATAAGTAAAATCATAAAATCATACACTAAGTGTGTACCGTGACGATTTGCAATAGCACAGCGTCAACGTAGAGCTAAGACAAAAATTGGAGACGTCAATCATACGCAGGGAACCATCGAGCTGTAAACAATCAAGACGTAATCAAGACGTCCGACGGACATCGAAACGTCGTCATTAATTAACACATTTTCAGTTGTGTAAAGTAAGAAGTTTCTACGTCATACGCAGGTAACGTTTGAATGAATACGTATATGTGTACGTGTATGATGTGTATACATAGCGTAATGTATGTGTGGCGCTCGCAGAGCGTTTCTGCAATTCGTTCCGTGACAAGTTGCAGTGGCTCATCAGTCGAGCGGCAGAACGCTCTCTGTCCGAGTCTGGAACCAGCCTGCTTCAGCCGCGCGTCGTCGAGGTCGTCCAGCATCTGACGATGTGTCGCGATCGCAGCCACGAGTTCAAAGGTCGAAGTGACGTCCTACAGCTCGTCCGAGACTACGTCAGACTTCCGCAGCAGCAGCAGCAGCAGCGCCGGCGTCAGCGTGACCCAGCGCCTGAGGAACAGGTCGTTCCCAGCCGCAGCAGCCCGCTCGTCCTCGGCGGCGAGTCGGGTAGCGGCAAAACATCCGTCATGGCTAAGGTTAGTTGCAGCATTAACCGTTTAATACATACACGAACGTGACAGACAGACGGACGGACAGACAACGGACACACCACGACCGCACAGGCCGCGCTTATGCATAGCATCGCGTGACAAAAATTATCGGAGCTCTGATCTGCAGGAATTGCACTGGCTGCCTGTCCGACGCCGTGTGGACTTCAAACTGCCAACACTGATGTTCAAGTCGCTACACGGCTGCACCCCGTCGTATCTCTCAGACGCGTGCAAGTCGGCGTCTGAAGCCAGTCTCCGTCTCCGCTCGTCTGGCGCCATAACATGCGTCATACCGTGGTCCAGAACTCGTCTGGGCATCAGAACGTTTGATGTAGCTGGACCGCGGCTTTAGAACAGGCTTCCTGCTTCACTTCCAACATCTGACGATCTCGCCCAATTCGGAAGACAGTTAAAACGTTTTAGTTTGTCAAGGACTAGGCTGCGGCGCCTAGTAACTCTTGCATTTAGGCGCCAGAAATAAATAATCTCACTTACTTACTTACTTACGTCCGAGGAGTCGTCAGCGACTGCTCTCAGACGCTATACGCCCTTCAGTTTCTATGAAATCGTGGCTTGTGTGACGCTGGCCTACAGGCTGTCTTCCGGTCTGTAGTTGTCCCCTGCGTGGAGCGGCTTCATTACGGCAACAGACCGACAACGAGTCGACACGTTTCTTCGCCGTAGCAAGCGCTGTGGATTTTGTCCGCCAGACTTGCCATCGTTCGATGAGTTGTTGGAAGACACCGACGATAAGCTGTTTAACAAGATAAACAACAATCTCGAACACCTTCTATACAGCCTTCTCCCGCCACCCGCAGTAGCTCCAGACCACTACGAGCTGAGGCAAAGAGTGCACAACAGAGCCTTGCCCACACGCACTGGCCGCCTCACTAACTCTAGTTTTGTCAATAGATTCAAGCACACTTGTTGAGGTTGCGTTTACTGAGATAAGCTGTACATATATACCCATTCATAACCAATTTGTAACATCTGTTATTCCACCGCGCCTTGTGTAGTGTGTGCATTGTGTACTATTTCTTGTATATCTTGATGTACCTGTACTGCTGGCAATCGCGGTTAGTTATATGACTCACTCACTCACTCACTCACTCACTGCTGCGCTTGACCAGCTGAGGGTCGTAGCGTCCTCCACATCGAACGATCCTGGCCCGCGATCCAGGCAGCACCAACAGATAGGCCAACGTCTTCTT
>Ga0209339_1001382_pt1 | contig 10350 bp, 10 predicted proteins | sample OlaalgELextract3_FD_187376 | JGI IMG/M metagenome (GOLD analysis project Ga0209339, IMG submission 187376) | Olavius algarvensis symbiont microbial communities from Tuscany, Italy - Type A ELBA extract 3 (SPAdes) (version 2) | ecosystem: Host-associated > Annelida > Digestive system >...
ATGCGAATGGCGGGTTTGTGTCAGTTCTACTGACGCACTTGTTGTATTAATATTTGCTGTTTTTCTACCAGATTTTATTTTTTGTACCACAGTGGCACAGTCATCCAAGTTGTCTACACCCCATAAAACCAGAACGTTCACTGTGCGATTAGCAGTAAAGACCAATACCAAGGAAACGGTTTTGCAGCAGATATGTTGCTTGGACGCGACCACCCAAGAGTCGTCCCAATCGGTCCTATCGTAAGAGGAGTTATAGCATTTCCAATATTGGGAACATGATGGGATGCGGCCACCCAAGTTGCGTCCCAGTCGGTCCATTGGCAGGCGAGTTATGGCATTTCAAATATTTTCCAACAACGACCGTCCGCCATTTTGAATTTAAAAAATTTTAATATTTGATCACGTGACCGTCATCGTGGCCCTAATTTGCTGTTGTTTACCAAATTTCAACAAAACTGGTTCACGCGTTCGGCCTCCAGACGCCCATAACTGCAGAATGTTCAATGCTCCGTTGCTAGGCAACGGCCGTTGCCACGGCAATCGCATCATGGCGGACATATTGGGGACATGATGGGATGCGATCACCCAAGTTTAGTCCAAGTAGGTCGATTGGTAAGCGAGTTATAGCATTTCCAACATTTTCTAACATGGCGGCCGTCCACCATTTTGAATTTTAAAAATTTTAATATTTGATCACGTGACTGTCATTGCGGTCGTAATTTTCTGTTGTGTACCAAATTTTATCAAAATTGGTTCACTTGTTCGGCCTCCAGACGCCCATAACTGCTGAATGTTCAATGCGCCGTTGCTAGGCAACGGCCGTCGCAATGGCTACCGCATCATGGCGGACATATTGTGGACATGATGGGATGTGACCACCCAAGTTTCGTCCAAATCGGTCCATTGTCGCACGAGTTATAGCATTTCCAACATTTCTCCAATATGGCGGCCGTCCGCCATCTTGGATTGGAATTTTGCCATTCTGGAACACCCACGAAGTCAACTGTGCGGTTCGATTAGTCTGTGAAAATTTGGTGTCGATCCCATTTTCGCCGTTGGAGATATTGCGATTTTATGATTTTGCCAGTTTGGCTGGAAAGTGCCTAACCACGCCCCCTTTTTTGGTTTTTTTGTGGGTTGTCATCATAACCCCCAAAAGGCACATCCTTGGGCGAGGACGCGTCATTTAAGCCATAAACGGTTAAAATCTGTCCAGGGGTGCAACCTGGGCGCGATTGCGAGAAAAAAAAGTATAACCAGGACAGGACAGGACAATAAAAAAGTCACAAAAGCGTAATATTTCACATATTTGGGGGCAAGCCCCCCGTAAAGCTATCGCAATGAAATTTTGCACAGGGGTAGATGTCCACGAGATAGTTACGTGGGCAAAGTAATCTTTAGAATTTAAGGGGTGTAAATTTTACAGTGGGTTAAAATTTGGGCTTCTCCATTGATCCATTGACTTTGCCTATGGGCCTTAACACAGTGTAGCGCTATTGCGCTACCTGTGATGTAGTTTATCTAATGGCAACACAGTAAATTTAGTATACAACTCTAGAACATGAGTACGAATAGAACATTTCTGTAATATTCTTAGTATTTTATTGTTTAATTTTATCAGTTTATCTAGATAAGTAACACATGTATTGGCATACATCTCAATTCCGTATAGTAAGTCAGGATATAAAAAAAGGATAGTAGATATTTCTTAACCACTCACACGATATTTTGGACCTCAATGTATAAAATATTCCTGTAAATTTTACAAGTTTTTCACAAATGTAATCAATATGGTGTTTCCAATTTAACTGGTCATCGAGAAAAATAGCAAGATAGTTGCAAGTGTGAGCCTTTTCAATCTCAACATTGTTCAGTAAGAGTGAAGGAGTAATGGATGCACGGAATGGTGTTGATGATGATGATGAAGCTTACAACGCTCCCCCAGACTCTCTAGCTGGTGAAGAGGGCGTCGCTGCCCTCTCCCAAAGAACCCTACGTCCCACTCTCGGCCTTTCAGGCATCGAGCTTCGGCTTTCGCCACTGACTCCCACAGCTCTTTTTGTCTGTCCAATGCTATGGACATAATATAAATTTACCTGCGTGTGTGTGTATGAGGGTGTGTGTGTCTGTGTGTCCGTCACATTTTCTGTCAACTCGCTTACAGGTCAGACCCCTCAACGGATTTTTACAGTTAATAGCTTAACAGACGCGGATTTACGCAAGGATGTTTTGGGGATCTTGATGATGAATAATCACATTTAGGGGTCCAAAGTCCCCCAAAACCTCCATTTTGGGGGCCTGAATAGGCATTTTGAGCCAAATATGCGAAAAATTCAAATAGCTATAACTTTAGAGCTGTGTATCAGATTGACATGAAATTTGACAGGCAGCTGCGGCCAGCAACAGAGACTTCGTGGGTAGTCTCGTATGGTGGTAAACAATTCCAAGATGGCGGACGGCCGCCATTTTGAAAATCGATATATCGCCATATCTCAGTGAAAAATCATCCGATTTTCATAAAATTTTGTACACAGCAGCAGATTTTGAACTGGGTGAACGTCACGTGATCAAAAATGAAAAATTTGCATTGGACAGACTCCGAGTTCGACAGAACGTATTTCTTGTTTGACAATTCAATCACTGGTGTATGTGTAATGCGCAGATAAACGGCATAGCGTACGACTGGTCGTCAAGAAATGTTTACTGGACGGATGGTGAGTTCAACTTGATCTGCGCTATGACAATTGTAGCGCGAGGATTTTGGAAGCCAGTCGTCGCTACCGGCCTCAACTCGCCACAGGATGTCGTCGTCGACCCCACACACGCGTAAGTTATACGAGTAGGCAACAAAAACACTTGTAGGTTTAAGCAAGCATCACACTGTTGCCGCAATGTCACGCAATATGACGTGCCAAGTCGTGCCATTTTGGTGCCACGAAGTCTGTTAAGACAGTAAGGTGACGCATAGTTTGCGCCATGTCATGCCATATCGTGCCACCTATGACGCATAAGTTACGAACTGTCCACGAAATGTGTGACACCCACTGTCACGCATGTGCACTTCACAATGTAGTCGTGACAAGTCGTGACACTTTGGAAAAATTTGTGAACAATCAAAATTTTCGCCACGACACGGCACGCACTACCTCACCTGACCCGCATTGCCACGCATCTCCACTGTCACGAGTTCTTCCTTTATTGGCACGCCAAATTGTGAGCCGTGGCGCAAACCGTTTGTCGTGATAGTGTGAGCCTGTAAGACTTGCTTTAGGCTAGTTTAAGCCCTAATTGACATGTAATGCTGCGACTTATCGTTTTCGAGACATTCGCTATTTTATAGGGCCAAAATATCGGATTTTGGGGGCCCTTAGCGATACAGCGACCAAAAGGAGAGAATACACGCCAGGAACATATATGCACCACCATGCAAAATTTCACGACAATCGGTTGCACCGCCGCCGATATATCTCTGTTCCCATAACATGGTTGCGTTTTGTCAACTGTGTTATTATTAAAGAAATGATGATGATGAGTAGCTCTGCTGTCGCAAAGAGGCCGCGCAATGCTTCGTGTCTGTCAGTAGTTAGCTTCAATAGTACAAAACGTCGAGTAGAGTCTTTTATTGTTAATTACGTAGGCAACAGATTTATCACTGCGTGCAGTTAAATGCTGTTCTGTTGTCTTTGGCGTAACGTTGAGACTTTTTGTCATCAACATTTCGTGGTCGTTTTCTGCCATCAACAAACTCCGCCGCTTACTACCTGCGAAGTGTCACAACTTGCGGGACGGTGGTCCGACGGCCGTGTTGACAACACCTGGCCTGTTGCAGCGTTAAGGTATATAGGCTCAGAATCGCGATTTCTGCCTACCCAACCTGCATTCGACGCCCAGTTAAGGGGGTTCCCGTCGGAATATCGCCATGCTGTTTGGTATGGAAAAACTAGAATGGTGTGGCTATACCAATGGTGAAAACATTTTGAAGATATGTTTATTCGTTTTTATATGATCCACGAACGTGACGGACAGACACACAGACAGACAGACACCTCATGACGGCTAAGGCTGCGCCTGCATAGCATCGCGCGACAAAACAGAGTTACCTCAAACTTAATATCCTATCAACGCTATACTAGCGTTTGGCGAATAAATTAATCACCACGCTTTATTAGATATACAGGTCCTTCATGCACAGCGTTGACCGATAGTATATGCTACAGTTTCAGATTTCGTAGATAAACAGAACTTCATCTATGACCAGGTTGAATGCGCGTGCAGTCAAAAGATAAGTAAAATAGTCCATTGTGGTTGTTTCACTTTCTGACTGAGACTTACATAAATCGCACGTCTGATGAAGGTACCTGTTCTGGAGTGATGGTACGTACGGCAGCGCTAAGATCGAGAGATCAGACTTGTCAGGACGCAATCGTACAGTGTTGCGGTCAGCAACTCAAGGTCTTATCGCACCGACAACACTCGTCGTTGACTTCAGCTCTCAGAAACTCTACTGGTTGGACTCGGCCGCGCAGAAGATTGGTCGCATCAACTTTGACGGATCAGACCCTGATACATGGACGCATTCGAACTTCAGAATTACGACGTCCATTACAGTTTATCAGGTACCGTACGACACAACTGCACTGGCGCGAGTTACGAGCAGCCACCAGTCAACCGTCCCGAAGTGCAATATGTTAACACTACAGACTTGTTCAGGCAAAGTAGAACCCTATATGTCTTCGTAATATCATAGGTTATGGATTGCTGAAACCTCAAATATTTGGCTGTAAGTGCCGTAACTGCATGCATTGGTGTCAGTTCGGGCCAAAAGTGCGGGTACTTTCCCAATCTTTGCCCGCTTCCCCAAATCCAGCTAGGGAGTCTGGGCGAGCAATATGAGCTCCACCGCTTGGGTGTGGAGTAAAACCACAGATGAAATTGAATGTGATGCATTTTAGCCATTAAAATAATGAAGTAAGAATAACATTATACACCGTATTAAGATATGAACATGTCGGCGTAAACACGCTTAGCTTAGTGCTTTTTGTGGTTTTTGCAATAGCCCTTAAATGAGGGTACGGTACTCACCACTCCAAAATGGAGGTACGTGGTACTTGCAGCCTTGTATATTTCCGAAAATGATTCCTAGGATTTTTTTTGCATTTGTATACGTCGAATAGATACAGCTGTATTACGACTTAGTAATGTTTGTCCCCATCTTAGAGATATTTTACCAGTAACTGGGTTATTAAGTGACGTTGTTTGTTTGTTGTAGAATTACATATTCTGTGGAACTAATCAAGGGCCAAGAGTTTACATTTATAACGTGACGAACTTCGATCATCATTGGTGGCTTTCACATAGAAGTATTTCCGGTTCTATTGTAGATATGACGACTTACTCTCGGGAAAATCAGCCGCAAGTTGACAGTAAGCAAAGTAAACGTAGATAATGCTGTATGGATAATTAAAAGCATTCCATAGACGATGCAAAATTTGGCGCTATAATAATTTTACAACTCGAGGTAAAATTATTATAGCGCCAAATTTTGTGTAAGTTCCTATTAGTATTCCATAGTAACTATGTCTTGTAACAATTTTTTTTATACATTTAACGTTGCATAATGGAGTGCCATTGAATCTGGATTAGGGGCCATTCAAGGTCATTAAGAATAACACCATTTGATAGTTCTGCTTTATTGACGTTCGTTGCAAAGCATTGTGGACGGTGCTATTGATGAATGACATAAAAGACTTCAAGCCTGTGTTGATGAAAAAACACCTTGAACATCGCTGACATTTAGGTTTAAGTTCAGACTGAAGCGTGACTATAGGCCTACTTACATATGTAGCAATTATTTGTTCGCATAAGTAGTTGTAAACAGCAATGAAACAAGAGGATGATTTTACGTGCAGTGAAAAACTCACGAGTAGCCAGCTTAGTACATGTAAACAAAACACAAAATTAACGAAACATTAACTGAAAATAAACCAATGACCATATTAAGTCCGGTCCAGTCTGATTATCAGTGAAGGCGTGTCTATTGCACAGGTGCGTGTTTAAACAACAATGGAGGCTGCAGTCATTTCTGTTGGACAACAGAAACTTCAAGAACTTGTGGTTGCGCAATGGGTTTTTTTCTGTCGCAAGACGGACAAACCTGCTACACAAGTAAGTATGTATACCACTGTAACATTGGCCTTCTCTACAAGATTCACAATGTAAAATTGGAGACAGAAAATGATTTCTTTACCGTGTACGTCACAATTAGATCATCTGCCATAAACGAACTGATTTCAGGCAAATGTGGTCCTTCCAGTTATATTCTGTAACACTGAATAAATAAGAATTTTGGCAAAAGCATTGGCGCTTGCTTGTAGGTCTATAGCGTTTCCTATACATTAATAACAGCAACAGCCGGAAGTTATGTTGAGATCCAATATTACAAACAAGACACACACTCATGCTACTTAAGACAATTCTCATCACACCAGTTGTCAACATGATTTCGCTGGTAATAGCGAACATAGCATTCTACGCGGAGTTGCGACAAAGTGATATTTGCTGTTTTAGAGCTATGACTTTATCACGCTTTCAGTGCGTTTACTTTACATTACAGTTTTTAACAAATCATTAGCCTATATTTGCAGTTTTGTTACCGGGACACTTGTTAAGTACAGTGTTGCCACCAAAAAAACAAAGCCAACTTCTTTTTAGCATAGCGTCATCAAACCGCAACTAAACGCTCTAATTTTTGGCACAGTGATTAAAGAGACAACTGCGAGTCTATGCTATGTCTTCCACCTCACATGCATAATTCCCACACCTGATAAAACGTTTTAGACAAGTTATGTTTTGGCAATAAACAAAACACTCAAACAGTAAAACCCAAAATTCAAAAATTCTCAGCATTAACTTAACACATGGAACCATTGATACACCATAAAATGTGCTCAAAATGTCCACCGTAAGCCCGGATACGGCGACGCCACTGACTGATGACTGCAACAACAATCGAATGGTCAAACTTTCTGCATTTCTCCGTTTCAGTTTTGCAAGACGTCACAAAATAAAACGTCTCAGGTAAGGGTATTACACAAGCTTCGTTGGAAGTCCAACTGCAGTTGTGTCCTGAGTAGACTAAGGAATAATCCTCCAAATTTTTGTAAAATTTCATCAGTCCTAAATACAAGAACTTAGCTATCGCAAACATATCGCGCGGAAGCTGCGTACACAATGCGTCGAGGGCACTTATAGGCCTAATTACCCGTGACCTTGAAATCTAGGTTAAGGACCACTCAAGGTCACTGTAAACAGAACCATTGGATAGATCATACACGACTTAGTATTTGACGTTGAATATTATCGTGACCTTGACATGTGGGTTAGAGATCAGTCAAGGTCATTGAAAATGGTACCATTTGAAAGTTTGGGTATGGTTTTCTATTCGCCTTTTATAGTAACTATGGCCGTATCTTGCATTTCGGAGATATTCAGCGTCAAAAAATGGCCTGACCTTGAAATCTGAGTTTGGGGTCGTTCAAGGTCATTGAAAATGTCGCGGTGCGATAGACCATGTATGACTTTCTATTAGTCCGCCATTGTAACTATAGCTGTATCTTGTACCATTTTCGAGTTATTTGACGTTGAATAATATCGTGACCTTGAAATCTGGCTTAGAGGTCACTCAAGTCATTGAAACTGGTGTCATTTAAAAGCTTGGGTGAGGTTTCGTATTCGCCTTCTATAGTAACTATGGCTGTATCTGTAGCCGTTTGTGAGACATTCAGCATCAAAAAATGGTGTGACCTTGAAAATAGGGTCAGGGTTCGTTCAAGGTCATTGGAAATGGCACCATTTGATAGATCGCATATGAGTTCCTACTTGCACTCCATAGTAACTATGGCGATATTTTGTATCATTTGCGAGATATAGCGAGTGATTTGTCCAAAATCGCGAAATTTTTATACGCCACGTGCATTTAGCGCCCCCGCAGGGGTGACCCCGTCGGAATTTCGTGAAGGTGTTTGATGTTGATAAAACTACAATGATTGCCAGTACGGTGAAAAAATTATGACAATATGTTAAGCCGTTTTCATACAATACCGGAACGTAAAGGACCGACAGATAGAAAAACATACAAACGGACGGACGGACAGACAGACATATTTGCTATATCAATATCGCGCGTCAGTATGCTGACGCGCGATAAAAATTATGCAAAAAATTCTCTAGCTTTGTTTGGTTTGTGGACACAGTGTATATGTTCAGTAACAGTCGCATATTTGGTGAAAATATCTTCATTCAATCCAGATACATTTACCTTTCCTAGATTCAATACGTAACGATGATCCACTAGTGATATTGGCAGATCGGCTAACCCTAACCGTAACCCTATCTATTAGTTTGCCATTGTCAGTATCTAGGCTACCATTTACCAGTTATTTGACGTTGAAGAATATCGAGACTTTGAAATCTTTGTTATGGTCGCTCAACCTGATTGAAGATCTCACCATTTCATAGACGGCATATGATTTCCTGTTGGCGTTTCATTATAAATATATCTCTATCGTTTCTGGGATATTATTGATGTGCAATTGAAATCTGGGTTAGGAATCGTTCAAGGTCACCGAAAATGACACCATTCGATAGATCATGTACGACTTCCTGTTGGTCGGCCATTGTAAGTATAGCTTTACAGTTTTCGATTTGACGTTGAAGAATGTCGCTAATTCAGGTGTTACTCACGGTCATTGCGAATGACACCAGTCGATAGATGACACAGTATACTTCATTGTAACTATTTCTACATTATGTCATTTCTGACTTATTTAACGTCGAATAACGGCATGCCCTTGAAATCTGGGTTATGGGCATTCACGGTCACTGTAAATTGGCAGAATAGATCATATACGACTTAATATCAGTCTGTCATTGTAATAATAGCTGTATGTTGTATCATTTTCGAGTTGCGTGACGTTGAAAAACATCGCGACATTAAAATCTAGGTTAGGGGTCACTCAAAGTCATTGTAATTGGCACCATTCTGCAGGTCGCATGCGAGTTCATATTTATATTTCATTGTAACTATGGCCATATCTTGTATTGTTTCCGAGATAAAGCAAGATATTACTCAAAAATCGCGATTTTTTCATACTTCCCTTCTACGTAAGAGTCCCTTGGGAAAAACGGATGCGAATAATTTCACGCTGTTTTTTTTACAACCGAGTCAGCTCCATGGCCTATCAGATGGCGTAGATAGATTCTGCAAATAAAAGGTTTTATGTTTACGCACAGCTCAAGTGCGTTTCGAACAGACAGACAAACAGACAGACGGACGAAAAAGGGACCTCAATAGCGGAGCATTTACTACGCGTGACGTGTTACAGGGCCGTTTAGTAATAGTTCGATAAACTACCTGCTGGTGGCTGATTATCGCCAGCAGAACGTCTATCAACTGCACCTTGCTACTGAAGAACTACGGTCGCTCTTCAATGACAGTATCTACATCGTGGCCTTGGCACTGGATCCGTCACACAGAATAGCCTATCTGGCCTACGTAGAAGGCTTCTACAGCCAACGATATCGCATTCGTAAGAGATCGTTTGACGGCAACATTAACTCCGTCATCTACTACGCTTCGTCAGGTACTTTATGCTAATTTTATTTTAAAGTTTTAGACGTTGATTTGAGTGACGTTGAGTATTAATGAGTAGTCAGTACGATGATGTGCGATGTATGTGCGCGTTCAAGTTCATTGTTCGACACGCTAGAAACTGGTGGAACGTAAAGGCCCTAAACATTCTGCTGTCGATTTCTCATCTTTTCAGTCTCCCCGAAACCGATACCACAAACGCTTATTTACTTCTAAAAAAGAAATACTATACTCCAATTGGTTTTTCTCTTTCTGGTAATCCTTGATGTTTCTGGCAAAGCGATCTATTACATCGTAAATCATCGTCATCATCATCGTCACCTTTCTTCAGTGATGTTAGTCCTTGGCCTTGGCCTTAAGGACAAAATTTGTGGCCTTGGCCTTGTGATTGTCTGGCCTTGGCCTTGGCCTTGGCCTTGAGCAATATGGCCTTGGCCTTGAGCAATATGGCCTTGGCCTTGGTGGCTGTCCTTGGCCTTGGCCTTGTGATTGTCTGGCCTTGGCCTTGGCCTTGAGCAATATGGCCTTGGCCTTGGTGGCTGTCCTTGGCCTTGGCCTTGTGATTGTCTGGCCTTGGCCTTGGCCTTGGCCTTGGCCTTGAGCAATATGGCCTTGGCCTTGGCCTTGGTGGCTGTCCTTGGCCTTGGCCTTGGATTCAAGGACAACATTTGTGGCCTTGGCCTTGTAGGTGAAAAACAGAA
>Ga0209339_1001383_pt1 | contig 10350 bp, 6 predicted proteins | sample OlaalgELextract3_FD_187376 | JGI IMG/M metagenome (GOLD analysis project Ga0209339, IMG submission 187376) | Olavius algarvensis symbiont microbial communities from Tuscany, Italy - Type A ELBA extract 3 (SPAdes) (version 2) | ecosystem: Host-associated > Annelida > Digestive system >...
GCCGTGGATATAATAAGAACTCTGTATTATATCCAGGGCGCTTTAGGTGATGAAATTATTTTTGCTGTTTTATATGTGTTACTTTGCTATGCGCCTTACACATTGTTATAAAACAACAGTTTTTTTTTACATTAATACAGTAAAAGAAATGACGAAATCGGTCCATACTTCCCAAAATTAATATCAAACATCAAGGGGCTTACTTTTTGGGACACAGTGTATATGATTTTGCACGAGTATTCTCGGAATAAATGTAAAAAAACTGTCGTTTAGACACTAGTTAACGGCGAATGACACATCTAAAACTACAAAAATTACAAAAATTACCCACCACCACATCGCCTTAATGTCAATGTGCTGTTGAGTAATATCACCTTTTTGTAATTTTTGCAGTTTTAAGGCCCGTTTATAGCGACATAACTCAACTCAACTCCACTCGACGTCGAGTTGAGTTGAGTTGCGTCGGCGAAGTGTCTATAGCGACACCGACGCAACTCAACTCAACTCGAGAGCGTGAACAACTGTCACCGATCAGTTCTGAACGTCGTGACCCAGTGACGGTGTCTATAGCGACGCAACTCAACTCAACTCAACTCGACGTCGAGTTGAGTTGCGTCGGCGGGTCGCTATAGACACTTCGCCGTCGAAACTTAACTCAACTCGACGTCGAGTTGAGTTGAGTTGCGTCGCTATAGACATCCTCACCGGGTCACGACGTTCAGAACTGATCGGTGACAGTTGTTCACGCTGTAAACGTGTCGACAACTCGACGTCGAGTGGAGTTGAGTTGCGTCGACTACAGACACTTCGCCGACGCAATTCAACTCGACTTGAGTTGTGTCGCTATAAACGGGCCTCATAGCGACCCGCCGACGCAACTCAACTCGACATTTCTGTAGCTGTTGCATGATACAGGGTACATGTTACGTGGTACGGTGTACGTGGTCCGCATAATTTTTCAGGTGCTCCCGTAGCCGATGACCAGCCACTACCAAGTTTGGTAAGCCTACTAAAGTTGTTAATACAACTTACACCCAAACCCAAGTTGTATACAAAAATTTGAAGTTGCCAGCTTCAATTAATTGCTCCAGAAATAAATAGGGGGTCCAAAATTTTTTGGATGTTCTTTAGCCCGGATCCCGCCAATTTTTGTCCTAAAAGCTGTTTCTTGGTGAGCTAGTCCCCGAACCCGAGTTGTGTCCAAATTTGGTTCAAATATATGCACTAGTCACTGAGTACGACGCACTTATGCTTCAGATGTTCATTTGATGACGTCACGCGAATTAACTTCGGGTTTCGACTTTTGGTCATGTGGTCATTTCCGCATGGCCGTGATGCATCTTCCCACAAAATTTGGTGCAGATATCTTTATCAAGTCCGGAGTTATTGACATTTTTTCCCTAAATTAAAGATGGCGGCCGCCGGGATTATGGATTTGTTGGTGAGCCATGGGAATACCCACGAAGGCTCATTCGTGGTGCGTACTCCCTGTAAAAATTTCGTCATGACCAGATAAGTAGTTCGCAAGTTATAAGGATTTGAACTTTTTGTCGTTCAGGCTTGAAAGTCCTATTCACGCCCCAAAAATTTCAGTTTTGGGGGGTTTTACCCCAAAATTTAGAGGTACATCTTTCAGACCCACAAAAGGCACATCCTTGCGTGATTTCATGTCTTTTGAGCTATCGAGCGTGAAAATCGATCAACGTGTCTGACCTGTAGGCGAGTCTGAGAAAAAGGTATAAATAAATAAATAAATAACTTTTGTTATATTTCATCCATTTGCCTAGAAGCCCCTAGTGGGTGGATTTGTACCAAATTTGGTATAGGGGCTTCACTCGCAGACTAATCAATTGTGCTGAATTTTTTGTCGATCTGTTCAGGGGTATCGATTTTGTGGGGGTTGAAATTTGCCTATCCCCATAGGAATTGAAGGTCGCCGTTAACACCGTCTGAACTACCGTTCAGACTGTGATTATCTGTGTATATACATGTACGAAGACACGATACGTATGGTTGATCTAAAAGGACAAGGCATCACCCTGTTATAGTCAGATCACGTTACCATGAGTAGACTGTAGTTGAAGTTTTAGTTAACTATACCGCTCAACAACGCGATGTCGCGTTAGGCCGGTAGCGTTGCCCAAGGGTCATATACAATGTTTCCCAAAAAACCTCCCCCTTATTATTTTTTTGAATAACTCAGTCAAAAATTAGCCAATTTTACCAATTTTTGGCTTACAGAATCCTGAATCCTCGCGACTAGTCAGCTATAAATTTGCCCACTTCGCCTGAAAAATGTTGCTGCACTACCTTGTGAAATACAGGACCATTATTGTTATCAGCTTTTTGCAGAAATATGATAAAAAAATGTTTTAATGAAGAAGTAAAGGCGTCAAACAAAAACTGGAAAGTTAACGGATCTGCTGTCTGTTTTCTTTACAACATTTTCTTTCTGTGTTATTTTTATAATCGAAGTTTATACTGTTTTAATCTACTGTTTTCTTCGGGAAAAAGTGGGTGGCTCTAAAAAGAACCGGTTGCTGAGTGGCTCTGAAAAGAACCGGTTGTCGAATGCTGTGGAAAATGGTCCCGCAGACAACGTCACATGCGCTGTTCGAAATGACCACTGTCTGCCTGAACACAACTTTCGAGTCTTGTTCGCCATTGGTCAATGATAGAACTCGCGCCATGTCTCAACCAGCTGCTGTCGCAAATCGACTTTTTTGCATTTTACTAGGTAGTACAGTGACATTTTTAAAGTGAAGTGGGCACATTTGTAGTCAGCTAGTGTCAAATTTCCTCAGGAGTCTGTGTACCAAAAATTATTGAAATCGCTTTATTTTTGACCGAGTTATTCCAAAAATAAAAAAGTGGGACGTTTTTTTGGGACACAGTGTATATTATGACTCTGTGAAATCATTGCCAATTCATTGGACAGACGCGTTGCTAGTATTCATCGTCACTCATCTGCAATTTCAGTACAAGACCCTGTTAAAGAATGATTGTAAACGCCAACTACTAATGTTATTTGCGTGGTGAATACTCACCGTTCTTCGTCATTCTCGTCGTCGTCGTCGTCGGGCTCACGGACTTTGCTGTCAGTTATTCCACCGCGAATGCTAACGGCCGAGTTGTCAATGCCACGTCGACCAGGTTTCATTTCCATTCCTTCATCGGGGCTTGCTGCTGGGTGCTTTCTCCGACGACGTCGACGCCGTCTACAGCAGATGAAAATGACGACGGCGGCGACGACGACCAGACAGAAGACAACGGCGACAGATACTATGACGATCGTCATTTCCGTTGTATTGGATACATACGTGAGGCAGAATACTTCCCACGCAAACGGCTCAGTACCAATATGCGCCTGTCATGCATCGTCAAACCGAATTCGCTTTCACTTGCATATCAACATAATGAAACTGCACATCTAGAGATAGTCGTACTTCGTAGAATGTTTCGGTCAACAGTACGAAACCATTTAATTGTATTAGGTCATATATTTAGTTGTTGCGATTTAAGTATGTTGTTGTATGATGATGCGTTTCTGTACATTTGGAAGCTTCAGTATAACAAGTGTATGGTGGTCAATGGTGGTCAAATGCGTGTCGTTCTAAAACCAGAGTCAGTTTCATTTCTATGACAATTTTCGCAACTGGAGATCGATAAACTTAATTCTTTCACTATTAAGTAGAGCAAGAAATTAACCGTGGAAAAATTTATATAATGTTGCATTTCACTTAATTTATGTCGCCGTAGTGCCCTATAAATAAAGTGTATTGAAATTAGTATTATTACAATATTTAACTATATGAAAACACGATGTTGAAACAAGATTCTCAAAAATTACAAAACGTGGCAACTAACAATATTATTGTACATGTCTTCAAAGTGCGCACTTTTGCTTACGAGCGAGAGTGTGAGTCTCTGCCATTAATTAACAAGTGTATCGGAGACGATACGAAAGCCGCCGCTCGTCAAAGCCTAAACTGCATTAAAAACTTTAAAAAAATAAAATATGGCGAAAAACTATTTTCAATATAGCGGATGGAATTCTTACACCCTGCAATGTGGCACGATCACGACATTGATTTCGTCAGGTGACTGCACCCTGCAATGTGGCATGTGTCTCTGGAATCGTGACAGTGAATACACAAAATGGCACCACCCTGCAATGTGACACGTGGCTCTGGGATGACATGCCATTGAATTCGCATAAACGTCCGCCATATTGGAATTCTACATCTGATTTCCATTTCCACACATCACCGCAGCCGACACGTCATTCTGTACCAGTCTGAGGAATTTTATCCAGAAAAAAATGACGTCATGTCGATTTTCAAGATGGCGGATCTTAGCTATCTTGGATTGTAGGGATCCAATAATGGGTTTTTTGAAAAGCCCAGTTAAGCTTACATAACTTCCTATAGGTCGTCAATAGATACCATAGCTCTAAATTGCTTAGTTTATTTTAGAAAATCGCGTTTTTTTGAATTTTGGCGCAGGGTTCGGTTTCTTCTGGCAAAAACGTATTTCTGTCAAACTTGAGGTTTAAGCCGAAGTAAACCGGTTAAAAACGGTAAAAACCAAAGTGTCAGTATCATGGGATGGTATAAAGAATTCTTATTCACTGCAGCAACTGTTTATTATTTAAAACATGCAAAAGTGCTTCGTATCATTTTCAACAAAAAAGCTGCATCTGTAGGCTAAGACAAAAGACAGCCAGACTAACTCAAATATGAGAATCAGTGTTCAAAGTTTTAAAATAAGTAAGTAAGTAAGTAAGTAAGGTATTGACTAAATAAGTAGTAACAGTATTGATAAAGTTGATTCGTCGTAATGACAATAATAATAATAGTTATAGTAATATCCTCAGGTAAGTACGGTATATTTTCTCTTTTAGTTATACTTATCTTGGTTGCCTATCATATTGACCTGCACCTATACTTACTGTACATGATGATGTAAAAACATTACACTGGCACGAACTGGCAGAAACCTGTTTCTGCCAGACCAGTTTAAACCGGATTAAACCGCGGTTTAAACCGACGTTGGCAGAAACTTGCCAACCCTGTTTTGGCGACAGACAGACAGACAAACAGACAGACGGACAAACAGATGGACAGCTCCGATGCGTGAAGCTGCAGTCTCGCTATCGCGAGCTGCGGCTTAATAACCGTGTATGTTACGTCGGTTACCAAATGTCGGTCGTCGGTGTATTCAGTCGGACACTGCGGCGAAATTTGTGTTACATTTTTACACTGAACCTTAATTTGTTACTCGACTAATTGACGTGTGAAGCAGTAACAACGAGAACTTAGCTATCGCAAACAGATCGCGCGTCAGCTGCGCACACAATACGTAGAGGGCATCTATAGGTCTAATTAACCATGAACTTGAAATCTATAGGTCAAGGGTCACTCAAGATCACTGGAAATGGAACCATTGGATAGATCATATACGACTTACTATTAGTCGAGTTATTTGACTTTGACTATTATTGTGACCTTAAAATGTGGGTTAGAGGTCACTCAAGGTCACTGAAAATTGTACTATTTGAAAGCTCGGGTATGGTTTCCTATTCGCCTTCCATAGTAACTATGGCCGTATCTTTAGCCATTTCGCAGATATTCAACATCAAAGAATGGCCTGACCTTGAAATATGGGCAAAAATTGGGGTCGTTCAAGGTCATTCAAAATGGCGCGGTTCCATAGACCATGTACGACTTTCTATTGGTCCGCCATTGTAACTATAGCTCCATCTTGTACCATTTTCGAGTTATTTGACGTTGAATAATATCGCGACCTTGCAATCTGGATTAGAGGTCACTCAATGTCATTGAAACCGGTGCCATTCGAAAGCCTGGATGCGGTATCCTATTTGCCTTCTACAGTAACTATGGCCGTATCTGTAGCCGTTTGTGAGATATTCAATGTCACAGAATGGCGTGACCTTGAAAACCAAGTTAGGGGTCGTTCAAGGTCATTAAAAATGGCGCTGTTCGATAGACCATATGCGACTTTCTATTGGTCCGCCATTGTAAATATAGTTATATATTGTACCATTTTCGAGTTATTTGACGTTGAAGAATATCGTGACCTTGAAATCGGGGTTAGAGGTCACTCAAGGTCATTGAAGTTGGTGCCATTCAAAAGCTTGGGTGCAGTTTCCTATTTGCCTTCTACAGTAACTATGGCCGTATCTGTAGCCGTTTGTGAGATATTTAGCGTCAAAGAGTGGTGTGACCTTGAAAACAGGGTTAGTGTTCGTTCAAGGTCATTGGAAGTGGCACCGTTTGATAGATCGCGTACGAGTTCCTATTCGCCCTCTATAGTAATTATGGCGATATACTGTATCGTTTGCGAGATATATCGACTTATTGGTAGAAAATCGTAAAATTTTTATACCCAACCTGTATTTAGCGACCCGCAAGGCGTGACTCCATCGGAATTTTGTGAAAATGTTTTATGCTGGTAAAACTAGAATGATTGGGCTACCGAATGGTGAAAAAAACTGTGACGATATGTTAAGCCGTTTTCATCTGATACCGGAACGTAACGGATAGACGGACAGACAGACGGACCGACAGACGGACAGATATGCTATATCAATATCGCGCGTCAGACTCAGTATGCTGACGCGCGATAAAAACGGTTCAGCTAACCAGCACATGAAGGCTATTAGTCTGATGACACTGAAGTGTCGTCAATGTAGTATTACTAAGGCGTGGATCTTTTGCAGGTGCGTAAATTGGCGGACGACATTCGATCTCATTCTTTGATAAGCTCTCCATTGTACAGTTTGCTGTCTCGATGATGATATGGTAGTCGTCCATCGATACACCGTCGTGTAAGTCTACTTCTCCAGCCGCCTAAATTACCATACCGTCATCAAATTGGGTTTCGAATATACACTGTATCCAAAAAAAACAAAGCCAGAGAAACGATTTTATTTAGGACTGACGAAATTTTATAAAATTTGGAGGATTTATTCCTGAGTCTACTCAGGAGACAACTGCAGTTGCGCTTCCAACGAAGCCTGTGTAATACCCTTACCCGAGACGTTTTATTTTAATGACGTCTTGCACAACAGAAACGGAGATACGGAGATTATTAGTCGAATGGAGAAAGCTTGACCATTCGATTGTTGTCGCAGCCATCAGACAGTGGCGTCGCCGTCTCTGTGTTTGTGTCGGGGCTCACAGTGGACATCTTGAGCACAACTTGTGGTGTTGTGATTGTTCAATGTGTTAAGTTAATGATGACAATTTTTGAATTTGTGGCTATGCTGTTTGACTGTTTTGTTTATCGCAAAAATGTAACTTATCTTAAACTTTTTATCAGGTATGGGCATTACGCAGGTGAGGTGAAAGACATAATCTCAGGCAGACTCGCAGTTGTCTCTTAATTCGATGTGCCAAAAATTAGAACGTTTAGTTGCGGTTTTATGACGCTATGCTAAAAGTAGTAGGCTTTGTTTTTTTGTGGATACACTTTATATAAAACATGACATTATCAAACACAAAGACTGACATATCACACACATAAAGCTTTATTCACCGTAGAAAACGATAGATATCAATATCATCTGTCTATTTCCACACACAAATATATTTGACAGTAATAATCCGATTATAGCACGTGAAAACAAAACAAAAAATAGAAGGGCACACGGTAGAGCGCATTTATCTCCGACAAAGGTCTTCCGACGGCTCAGTGAATAAAACCATTTTAAAATCACGGCTCGCTCTAGCGGCGCGCCGCCAATACGTATACGTGGGATTTTCCCGACGTAAAATTCCGCGTAGCAGCGCAGCTCGCAGGTAGCCTAGGCAAGGCTGCAAAGTTCCGTAGCTTACACGATATCGGAGAAAGCAATCCGGTTCAGGCATCCGGACTATGATCCGGATCGGGCTCAAAAGTTAATCAGTTTGTCCATGTCCCGACATTTGTCGACACGCATCAGTTCATCCAAATCCATGCACGCGTTTTTTAGTAATCTTGCTAACAGACAGACATACACATACGGGAAAAACATGTACCTCCTCCTTTGTCGGAGGTAACTAAGCAAATATAATTATGAGGCTACGTGAACGTAATCTATTTGGTCTTGTTTGCTGTCAAACAGAGGCAAACTAATGCAACGTTAAAGCGTTAATCTCTACTACACATTATTATGTAATTATTACAGTAGAATTTGCATAATAATCGATTAATATCTTGCAATTTGAAGTTCGCACTGTTGCCGCCGAGAACCGATAGAGCAGAAAGTTAGCAACCGAACCATCAATATTTCGCCAAAAATCTCCCTCCGCCAAAGCAGAGGTTCTGCGATCAGGTTTGTCTGTTATTCTTTCTGCATTGCGTCATCTGCTGTCTGCGTGCAGGACTACTGCGAAAGTAATCGGCCGATTTTATTGATACGTGGTGTTATGATTGGGGCCCACAAATCGGAATAATTGATTAACTCTTGGTGACGATCCGGTTCCGGACACGGACTCTGGATCACCTTTCCACTCCCCTCACCATTTAGGAATAGGAGATTTTAGGAGATCTGTTACCTTTCTCATACAGTCACTGTCGATTTACACGACACTCAGCAAAATGACTGATGCCGACAAGGTAATGAATCCACAACATTTCGGGAGCAATCCGGCACACATTCGAATCTGAAACCGGGTTAATTCGGGCATCTGGATTCAAATCTCGGATCACGTTTAAATATCAAATATCAAATATAATGTAATTACACCACAAATACTTACGTATAATTACATAAAATTATTCCTATGTATTAATAAACAATAATAAACGTTCTGACACTTACATCTAATTTACCATACTACCAGCATTTAATGAATATAAAATCAAAAAAAATATTTTGGCATAGAAGTTGATATATTTGTACATAAACTTGTAAGAACAAATACAATTGGTAAAAAGCCAAAAAGAGAAAAATAAAGCTGAAATATTATCACCTTGATCTTTATTAGTGGATTGACGGCCGGATCGAAAGTGGCGGGAGTTTGGTCGCAATGGAAATTAAAAGGAATCAGTTCAATTCGAATATTCGGCTTGGTTTTGCTGATGTTCCTGAGCGACGTCAATTTGTCCATGATAAAGCCGAGATACAAACTCATGGATACATTCTTGTTTCTGATGGAGGCCACAGGAGCACGCTTCTGACGACTGAGCCGATGTGGCGTAGTGTACCCGGACCAGAACCAGCTGCCGGTCCGTACCAAGTTCCACAGACGGCCGAGTAGCGGCCAGCCACCGCTGTCTTCTGTATCCGCGTGACGGCGCCGCCTTGATCTCGGAGCCGCTGAGTCATCTTCGCTCGACGACGAGTTAGCCGTGATCAGTTCTGATGGCAAGTCGATAAGCGGAACTGGGCACGTCATTTCCGCCTCGTTACGTAACGTACAGTCCTGTAGCAGCGATACACTTCCATTCACCACCTCATTAAATATTTTTTTTTCGTTTTTTGCCGCACGTGGGATACGTGCTACGGCCATTTTGTTTCTCCTTCTGTCTGTCACACTAGTGCTGTGCTGTGGCTAAAATAATATCAAACTGTTTCAATGGCTGCTAACTCGATCACATTAGTTATCGCACAGCAAACATTATGTCGAAATTCCGTCAGGTTACCTCAACCGGATGTTATTTAGATGTGCGGTGTATTAAACATATTTCGTTCCGAGATTCGGCTACATCTCGGAAACGATACAATATGCGCACACCGTTATTATGGACGAATGACAGGAAATCCATAGGCTATGGGCCTATGATGTGTCGCATGATGTCTTGCTGATGACCTTGAATGACATTTAGCGGTCACTTCAACTACAAAAAACCTCTTCACAACAAAATTGACTTAACTGAGTGAGTAGTTACTACAGTTTAACTACGCCCTCCGCACTTCTTTACCTACTGGACTGCCTCGTGATAACGGGACTGGACCGGACCTATCACGCTCATCATTTTATTTTTAGTTTCACATTTTAATTTTTTGTTTATTCCGTGTGGTAGACTAAGTTGACTACCCGTCAGCTTTTTACTGCACGTTAATACTCACTATCGTATCGTATCGTATCGTACGTATCACAAAAAAAACTCTCACTGTCTGAAAGGAAAGGATAAATGACGTCCGTATATAACGGCTGCTATTTGCCACCCTAACGAAGTGGCCATAGTTCAGAAAGAGACGCAAAAACACACAAAACTATTAACCGTTTCTTCATGAAATTGTTTAAAACCTCAAGCATTGTTACGGTGCGTGATTGTCAATCGTTCTTTGGTGTGGACCTCCCAAGCATTGTATTGGCAAAAAGATTTGATAAATTTGTT
>Ga0209339_1001384_pt1 | contig 10348 bp, 4 predicted proteins | sample OlaalgELextract3_FD_187376 | JGI IMG/M metagenome (GOLD analysis project Ga0209339, IMG submission 187376) | Olavius algarvensis symbiont microbial communities from Tuscany, Italy - Type A ELBA extract 3 (SPAdes) (version 2) | ecosystem: Host-associated > Annelida > Digestive system >...
CAGTCTTGGTAGACCTGTGACGATTTGTACACCAATGGTTTTGAGTGTTTTTGACGATTGGTACAGTGTACCATTCGTCAAAAACAGTCAAAAGACAGTCAAACAGCAAAAGATGACCATTAGTGTACCAATCGTCACATGGCTACACAGAGTCCGCCGAATACACAAAGCCGCTACCTTGCGAAACCTCCATCACATGTGCCTGGGCAGTGGCCACAGCCCGTCGCCTGTGGGCAGGGCCGACTCTATGTGTCTACATGGACGTTTATGCGTCTGCCTCCCGTTCGCTGCCGCGTGCTGCTACACTCTTCTACCTAATGATGATGCCTGCAGCTCGTCTGTCTGTCACCGACCGTCATCAAATTTTCCATATTTTTGGACCCCACTCGCAAACTTTCTGCTCTCTCGCCCGAACTCCGTTGAATACGGTAACTCTAAAACAACTACATTGCTGCCCTCGGCTAAATGTACGCGTCCACTCTTCCAAGGTCGAACTGGCTGCGGCGGGCGTCCATTCGGTTGGCATGATATCGTCACATCTCAGTGTCTAGTTTTGTGTCTAGTTGTACTTTTGATTAATGCTTATTAGTATGTATTATGACTGGTAACATTTAATGAGCTTTTCAAAAAAGTAATGAGTAATTGCTTGTTAATTTTGATTAAAAGCAGGGTGACCTGTCACCACTTGTCTGGAAAACCTGGAAATGTCAGGAATTTGACAGCTGTCAGGGAAATGTCAGGGATTTTACTGAAAATCAGGGAATTGTCAGGGGAAAAAATGTTGTCAGGGAAAAGTTGCCTAAAACTGTTTATTGTAAACTGCATATTTGTGTCCATGCAGGTATTTAGTAAGAGTCTGTTGTGTCTTAAATGTTAAGTATATGGTTTTGGATCATGTACTGTTGCATTCCTACTCACACCACTGACAGTAACACTAGAACGGGCATGATATGAGTAACACTTAACATGCCGAGTGCCGCGGAGGAATGCCGCAAACTGTCAGTGAATCGTCAGGGAATTTTACATTGTCTGGAGAGTGGTCACCTTGTAAAAGATATTTTGATGAAAACAAGTTTGGATTGTTATACTGTAGTAAATTTAAATCACTTCATTGTCTCTGTGTTGTCCATAAAAGTGTTGTTGCCACAGTGGGACTTACTGTTGAATATAAACATTTTATTAAATCATTGTGAATGTGAGTGAGTGAAAAATATGGAGCAGGGTGCAATGGTGCATGCTAAAAATCATTTGTTGATGGAAGATGAAGTCTTATTGGGCTAAAGAACAAGAAAAATCAGTGCAAGATTTTTAACTTTGTTCATCTTTGCAACTGATGTCATTTTCAGGGTTACCACTTGTCTGGAAAACCTGGAAATGTCAGGGAATTTGACATCTGTCAGGAAAATGTCAGGGATTTTACTAAAAATCAGGGTAATGTCAGGGAAAAAATCTTGTCAGGAAAAAGTTGAACTGTTTATTGTAAACTGCATATTTGCATCGATACAGGTATTTAGTACTATCCTGTGTCCCAAAAAAAGTGCCCCCCTAAATATGTCTGAATTTCTTCAAAAATGCAGAACTTTATTTAATTATCATTTAACAGTATAAATAAGCATCTAATTTAGTTAAAACGACGAATTTTCGAGATAATCTGTCTTACCGTCCTTGAAATATTAATAGCAATTATAAATTGATACTCGAAAATTGCAGTTTCCAACATTGTTTACTTACTGACGTCATTATTGCTCACTCTAACGTCAACATTGACGCACTTTTCACTTTATCAAAACAGCATGGTTATCAGTAGCATGCGAGAGTGCATGAACGCTGACGGTGAACATTTTGAACACCATTTGTAACCGTGATTGCTTTGCAGACTGTTCACTGAATTTAACACTGACAGTTTCGTTTTGAAAATTGCATTTTTGGTCTGTTGCTGAAAGCAAATAATAATATCACGATCCTGAAACTGAACTCGCGTGCAATTTAGCACACAATGTTCAAATGGATGTCAGTGTGTTCTCTGTAATTTGCAATGATTTTTGTTCAGTATTATGAGTGTTAATGTACTTTACTTAGGGGGGGGGTGCTTTTTTTGGGACACAGTGTAGTACGGGCATGATATGAGTAACACTTAACATGCCGGGTGCCGCGGAGTGCTGCGAACCGTCACGGAAATGTCGGGGAATTTCATATTGTCTGGAGAGTGGTCACCCTGCATTTTGTCTAGCCTAATCGATATTTTACCAAAAAGAAACATCAGGAAACGTGTTAGGCAGGCATTTTGCTCTATCTTTTCAGTCACTCACAGTTATTTAATGAAATGTTCAATCAATCAATCAGTGGTTTATTTTTTGTTTTGTAGTGTGAATGCCAAATTGTTCATTACAAATACGAGTAAACATACTGAATGGTGGCCTACACGAAACAAATAAAAAGTACCATCACCCAACATGTACATTACTGACATGCAGAAAGTATAACCAGTCACACAGTTGTTTGCACAAAATTATAACAGGAAACTTAACATGCAGGCCGGCCTAGTGTAACTACAAGCTAATTGGAGACGTGGTCTATTTCAGCAGTGTTAGTGTTGACTGTTTTATGTCGTACAAAGTTTATCTTGAGTGTTAACCCTTTGCTGCAACGGCATTTTTACTGTTGTTGATTTCATATTGCTGTTAACCAGTAGTCAGATTATTTCATATGTTCAGAATCAGCATACTGTCTGCAGTTTTCATTCCTAGTAGTTATTTTTTTCTAGGAGTTACGCAACAAAAATGGTTGCAGTTTTTTGAAACAGTGTCTTTACAAGCGAGTAGCTGTATCTGTATTTGTTAACAGCAGCAGCAGTACAAAAACACCAGATGCTAATGTTCCGGAGTCATGTCACAGCAAGTCTGATGATGAAGAGGAAGAAATTCTTGGCTCCGATGATGACGAACAAGAAGATCCTCAAGATTACTGTAAAGGTAAAGATTGTTTGACGTAATTATTGAAGGCTGGCATGAGTTCACGGTGTGATATTATTATGCTTACCATTAACTGTCCGTGTACAGCTTGTTATATTTGTGAGTTCAGATAATCTGGCATTCTATACCAATTTCCTTGTTGTTTATTTTATGCAAAGTATGCTAAAATAAACATTTACAGTTGAATTGATTATCAAATTGTCATATTTATCGTAAAAAAGACTGCTCTGCTGTGCCACATTGTGAAGTATGTTCTTGTAGTTTGGAGGAAGACTGGTGGCTGGCATTGTAGTGTGGTAAGTCTGTGGTTAAATGGTGTTTAATTTTTTTGTGATTGACAGGTGGATATCATCCAGTGAAGATCGGCGATTTGTTCAATGGCAAATATCATGTTATACGGAAGCTTGGTTGGGGCCACTTTTCCACTGTTTGGCTCTGTTGGGACCTTCAGTATGCAGTTTACATTACTTTGCTACATACTGCTTGATATATCTTGTTGTTGTTGGTTATATGAAACTGTGCATTGTGTCAACATAATAAGAAAGTAATGCTTGTGAAAATTATTTTTGTGAACACTTTTTGGATCATTTTTACCACGCATGGTAATCTTGCCATGGCAAGGACATCTTGCCATGGCAAGATGTCCGTCTGTTTGCCTGTCACATGCCGGTATTGTGTCTAAACGATTACACATATCCTCAAAGTTTTTTCATCGTCGGGTAGGCCCACCATTCTAGGTTTTTCGTACTAAACAAGATGGCGGTATTCTGACGAGGACCCCCTTAACGGGGGTGCCGAATGCAAGCGGGGGATATGAAAAAATCACGATTTACGACCAATATCTTGCTTCATCTCGCAAATGATGCAAGATAGAGCCATAGTTACTGTGGAAGGCAAATAGGAAAGCGCACCAAAACTTTCGAATGGTACCGGTTCGTATGACCTTGAATGACCTCATATCCTGATTTCAAGGTCATGATATCATTCAATGTCAAATAATTCAAAAATGGTACCAGATCGAGCTATAGTTACAATGGCGAACCAATAGAACATCGTATATGGTCTATCGGACGGCGACATTTTTAGTGACCTCGAACAACCCCTAACCCAGTTTTTAAGGTCACGCTATTCTTTGACGCTGAATATCTCATAAACAGTTATGGAAGGTGGATAGGAAACCGCACCCAAGCTATTGAATGGTACCAGTTTGAATGACCTTAAGTGACCTCTAACCCAGATTTAAAGGTCATGATATTCAACGTCAAATAACTCAAAAATTGTACAAGATAGAGCTATAATTACAATGGCGGACCAGTAGAAAGTCGTATGTGATCTATCGAACGGCGCCATTTTCAATGACCTTGAACAACCCCTCACCTAGTTTTCAAGGTCACGCTATTCTTTGACGCTAAATATCTTATAAACGGTTAAAGATACAGCCATAGTTACTATGGAAGGCGAACAGGAAACCGCACCCAAGCTTTCAAATGGTACCAGTTTGAATGACCTTCAGTGACCTTTTCATGGTCACACCATTCTTTGACGCTGAATATATCGGAAACAGTACGACATGCATAGTGTCATTGAAATACTACTAGGTACTTACACACCCTATGCAACAGTGTCACTTCGAATGACCTTTAGTGACTTAGCAAAATATTCAGTGACACGAAGCGTCGTGCAGTCTGTCTGCAACAGCTGAGCTTCTTGTATAATTTGTCAAGTGGAAACTACCATTGTTGTTGCCAGTAAGTAATAATGTGTAGGTTGTTACAGTTTTAATGTGTTCAGGTTTCGTATTTTTAGTGTTACAAACAGACATTTTTTTGTGTATATTATAGTATGTAGCAGTTCTGCCATAAATACAAGCACTTAAATTTATTGACTGTTTGGATTACTAATTTACTCAGCTATGCATGATATTACTTCAAACTTGTAAAGGAAAAAATGGCATGGATGATGAAGTACTTGCCATATGACATTGTGCCACTCTGCTGCTTTGCAGGGTACTTCTGCGATGCTTATTTCAATCAAAGGACTGTGTAATTCTGCTGGCCCACCATAATGGCCAGTTATGTGATAACTGCCGATGTCAGTCCATCCATCACCCATGCATTCCATCGTGGTCATATCTCGAAAACTGAGCAAGATAGACCCATTGTTACTATGGAATGCTATTAAGAAGTGGGCACTGCTTATTGTGTTGACACATTTAGATCCTCCCCAAACACTGCCTGGGACAGGTGATTGCCTTTTTCTTTGGAAATCGCAAGTGACCAATCACCCCCGTTCTGAGAGATATCAACTCACACTCGCCATCCTTAGCAGATAATTTGTTTGGGTTGGTAAGGCAGGTATTGCAATGGCAATATTCTTGTATTAATGGCTTAATGATACCGTGTTTGAGATCTATGGCAGATCTATGTTCAGTTTTTCATTTGATGCATGTCTCAGCTGCTGCAATAAGCCAGCGCATTTGTATGTTTATTTTTAATTCTGCCAAATCCAGCTGTAGACCTATAAAATCATTACAGGACTTTTGTTTAGTACATTTATGATGTTACTTTGTCAGAGGAAAGCGGTTTGCTGCACTAAAGGTTGTCAAAAGTGCCGCACATTACACGGAGACAGCAGTTGATGAGATAAAGCTTCTTCGTTGTGTAAGATGGCTTTGATTCTTTGCCATATGGAGCGGTGATTTTGGAATTATCTTGCTACATTTTGACATTGTCTCTTCATTGTAAATACATTAAACAGATGACTTCTAACTGCGGACTTTTTCTTCAAATTATAGAATTATAGTTATTATTATGATTTTGTGAGCTAGCGTGGCGCTTGTTGTGTAGGTACGCGAATCGGACGAGAATGATCCATATCGAGAGAAAACTGTTCAGTTACTGGATGATTTTAAAATTTCTGGCATCAATGGCACTCGTATCCTTGATAACACTCCTCTTATGCAGTGACTGTGGCCTACATTGACTTAGTTTCTGTCCAGTGCGATTGGATTTCTGCAGTTTGTTTTTTATATGTCTTATATACACTGTGTCCTGAAAACTGTGGCTTCTTTTATTTTTGCTAGCCATGATAGTGAAAACTGATATTGTTTGCGCCTGTCTCTGTGTGTGTATGTCAGTAAACTAAGGAGTGGTTCTGGAGATATGTTTTGTAGTGTGAAGCACCATATAAGTGGTTGCGAACGTTTTGGCAGGTTTGTGTATGTTCTTCTCTTTTGCCGAGTAAGAAAAATTATGCTAATACGATATTGCACAGAGGGCATCATGGCTCGTGCGATCGCGTTGCAGATCGCTTCATGCATTTAGTTTTATTTTTACACTTTAGCATTTATAGACTGATTTGCGTAATTTTTTCACTGTAACAGCCACAGATTCCTTGCTGTGTACTTTGTCATAATTTGAACTTAACCTCACCTTCAGTTTCTTACTGCTCTAACTACCTTCTATTTATATTTCTAAATGAACAATGCACCTGCATAGACACTGCACTATTTCGAGCAGTTGGACTGCTGTAATAACATACTTTGTTCCGTGATTTTTTATGGCCAGAAAGTTTAATCTAACTCTTATTTACTGTAAAATTTAAATTTCTTCGAACGAAGATTTTTTAAAACATTTTTAGGACTGGCTGTACAGAATTTGCACGTACTGTCAATATTAGCCAATAAATAAAATTTATAAATAAAACTGGTTTCAAGTGAAAAATGTCTTGAATGCGACCAGTTGATCTCGTTACCAATTGTTACGTTTTTGTTGCTGCGTTGTAATAGTTAAGTCTGTGTTTCCAAGATAAAGCCTTGACAGTGAGCAGATGTTTGCATGGTGTTTGAAGTGTTGGGTCACAACTTGCTCAAGCTTATCATCCGTTCCAATTATCAAGGTATTCCACTGCGGAGTGTCAAGGCAATAGTTCGACAGGTATGGCTGAACGAATGTTGCATATAGTTGACTATGGTACCAGCCATTATACAGGGTGGGCCAAAACAAACCGGGACTGTTTTTGAGTGATTGATCAGCTGCCAAAAAGACTGAGGATGGTTATCGAGGCAAAGGGTGGTCATGTTGAATTTTGTCTGGACTAACCATATGTGTTAGCGATCGTCCTTGTTTTGATATATTTCGAATAGAAATTAAGCAAAACTCTTGCGTCATTGTCAAATTCAATGCAATTTTGGGGTATTGACGATTTATGCCAATTAGGCAAAGAATATTTAAATTCAGTGACATGCAAATTATGCATTTTATTGTAGACAAAATTCTGAAACTTTTGAAATGTCACATGCCTTTCTATCGTCAGTCGTTGCAAAGTTATCTGATCTCAAAAACAGTCTGATATTTTTTGGCCCACCCTGTCAGTTTGATGATGATTGATGAGTCGGGATTTCTTAAATTCTCAAAAAAATTCACTGTTGCTAACTAATTTGTTTTTTTTTTTGAGAATTTAAGAAATCCCGACTCATCATCAAACTGACAGGGTGGGCCAAAAAATCGGACTGTTTTTGAGATCAGATAACTTTGCAATGACTGACGATAGAAAGGCATGTGATATCTCAAAAGTTTCAAAATTTTGTCCCATTTCAATACTGTTGCATAACGGCATTCATAAATTACCAGAAATCAAAGCATTAGCTGATACAGTAATGCTGTGATAATAGACTGCTGCTGTAGACATATTTGTCGGTGTAAAGTTTACTTTAGAAATGGCTTCTTTGATATGGTAATACACTGTGAGTCATAAAAAAACTGGACCCTTTTTCATTTGAGCATAAGTTTTACAAATATTGTCCGATTTTAATAATTATTTCACTGTTGCAGACAGAAATTATCTGCCCACAAACACATAATTGACTTTGCCACTTCATCTATAGTTTGTTGTCGCATTACTTTAAAAATGCAACCACGTACACTTCTTTACAGAAACTGTTGAATAAATCTGCAATGCACGCAGTAATGTGAAATTTCATTGTTGTTACCACAGCCCCCCTACTGCTGGCTGATTATGTCACCACAGGAAACAGACTAAAAAATGGCGTCCACTGCGGCCTATAATCTCTCAGATAACCACCGCTATTCGATCGCAAACTTCAACTTAAACTTAACGTCAATATCTTGCAGCAATTAGTTATTCTTTCGCGCAAGCAGACGAAATATTGCCGAAAATTAACGCGTTAAAACAATATTTACATATGCAAGCAGGAACTTCTTTTACTTCCGCTTGTGTAGCTGTGATGTGGCGTATTCCTCCGCCCAATAGCAGCCCGACTTCGACGTGTCCGCTATTTTTTGCCCCGTGAAAATTGATGACATTTTCGTCTGCGCAGGTGATGCGAAGTGTTCAGTCTAGTATTATATATTCTATTGTCTATGGTTGTTACAAAGCAGGGAATTCTGGTGAAATCTCTTATTTAATGTCTTCTTTGGCGATGATTCACGACATCATAATGACGTCATTAAGTGTTTACGTGCTTACAGTGCCTGTAAATTTAGTCTACATAAAATTATGGGTTTAGCGATGCAGATAAGATTCTGATAAAAAAACTTGCATGATTCAGCCTGGAATTCACTGTGGGATTTCTTTAGTGACATTTCGAGTACAGCTTGTGAACTGGCAATGTTGATTTTGTCTTTATATGTTACATTCAGTGTGACTTGACTGTTGCACCTTTAAGTACGCAATCGTGAAGGCAACGTTGGCCAATACATTCTTGTTCATTCTACAAGGTCACAACCTGGCAGATTTGAGGCGTGGTAGTAGAATTTAGGGTACGCTTGGTCGCAGTTAATTTCTGTCTGCAACAGTGAAAGAATTATTAAAATCGGACAGTATTTGCCAAACTTATGCTCATATTAAAAAGGGTGCAGTTTTTTAGGACTCACAGTAAAGGTAAAGGTCTGGACACTTGCTATAGCGCCACTTACATGAGTCAGACTCGTGACCAGCAGCATTTTACAGTCTCGGAAGTGGCATGAGCCAATGGTGCCGTAGTGCATTATGTGGCCATCCGTTACTTGCCCTAACAGACAATTGGACCCATGGTGCAGCTAGCAGACACACCATCGCCCCAATCAGACACACTAGGCCTTCACCCCGTAGCCATAGCTACTACTCATTTCCCGTCCCGCTGAGGGTAGGAGGCTGAGTAGGCTCAAGGTTCCTTGCAGTGGACCAGGTGTGAGTCGAACCCGCAACCTCTCAGTTACGAGTCTGATACTCTACCAACTGGACCACTGCACCCACCCACAGTGTATATATCATGTTGTGGTTTCCGTCTGCTGCTGCATGCTGCTTATAGACTTCTGTTCTGTGAACAGACATTGCAAGGTCTGGATTATCTGCACACAAAATGCAAAATCATCCACACAGATATTAAACCGGAGAATATTCTGATGTGTTACACGGATGATCACGTCCGTCGAATTGCAGCGGAGGCTGTCGAATGGCAGAGGCTTGGAACTAAGCAGTTGCCTGGTTCTGCGAGTAAGTTTTGTCGTTATGACTTACTTCTTTAGTGTCATAGCCAAGCACACACCTTTAACACTTTTTTGTAACAGTTTCTTTGACCTCGTGTCGTTCAAATGTACTCTACCAAACTCGTATTCCTCTTGCAGCAGTTACTTTGAGAACATTTATCCATCTATTTCGAACATAAGAATTTGCTGCCAGCCTGCCACTTTTCAGTCCTGTGTGTGTCAAGTCTTTTTTTAGTTCTGCTGCCATTCTTAGCTTTTTTGTTTTCCTTTCGATATACAAACTTTCTGTTCATAACTACTGTGATATGACGTTCAGACTCGGTTGTTATAAGCCACATTAGTTGAAGATAATGCATTATTATGTGCAGTAGTTATTATTACCTGGAATCTGTGATACAGGTTTGTTAATTTACAACTGTTTATGTCAGTGACACATAGTGTTGTGTTACTATTTGCATTATTGTTAAGCCATTAAATCAGTGAAAATGTACTTGATAGCTGTGACTGTCCTGGGAAAGTCGTCAAATTTTGTGAGTTTATGAGTTATAGTCATTTAATAAAATGAAAAAGTCCATGATCAGTTCAGTTGTCATGGTGTTAGAGAAGTCTGTTGGGGTTTGATTCCGTTTTCATGCCTAACAGTAGATCTCACTCTAGGGTGGTGAGGTGTGTTTACGTTCACACAGAATTAATAAACTAAACGATTGCAGTAATTTTACAGCACATAATTTACGTACATTAAAATATGTCTGCATTTTTAAAGTTTATTTCATATTTATATTTTTTAAGCGCCTCACTTTACTTTAGTAAAAGAGGCGCTTATTGAGATAGGCTGTGTCGTGACGTCGTTGGTCGTTGGTTGGTTGTCACGCGCGTGCACTGTGGCCA
>Ga0209339_1001385_pt1 | contig 10347 bp, 10 predicted proteins | sample OlaalgELextract3_FD_187376 | JGI IMG/M metagenome (GOLD analysis project Ga0209339, IMG submission 187376) | Olavius algarvensis symbiont microbial communities from Tuscany, Italy - Type A ELBA extract 3 (SPAdes) (version 2) | ecosystem: Host-associated > Annelida > Digestive system >...
AACCCAACAACTACAACCGCCCATCTTCCCGTTAGGTCAGGTGCCCCCGGGTACCCCACCCCGGGCTGTACTTAAAGTCCAGCCCCTTGAGGAAGATGGCGACGATGTTGATAACAGTAGTGATGTTTCTCACTATTATTCTGTGCTGCATTTCGCATCACATTGCCGATCACCGAAAACTAAAGTTGTGGTGGCAGGTGCCCCACATACTTTCATATTAGATACGGGTGTAGAAGTTTCAATAGTGCCCCGTGATTTTCTTGCCACTACAAACGCAGTTAATCAAACTGTTTATTCACATACCGTGAAAGCTTTTGGTCGGGGCGATGTACTTATTGAAGGCCCCTATTAATTAAACACTGAAATATGTGGCGTACGTTTTGTACACCCTTACTATGTTTCTTCAAAAGATCCACTATATGTGGCAGGATATGATCTTATTACTAAAGCTAAATTAGTAATCGATTCTAGCAACCGATGTGTTTGGTCATATTATACATCTACCCCGCAAGGGATGCCTACTTGTTGTTCTTCTTCTTCAGCAATTGATGCAAGCGTACATTGCTTCACTTCTACTGTAATTGACAGTATACTGCAAGACTTGACTCCTGCTGATCGTTGGCTTCAGCTGTGTTTACACGAACATGTGTTCGGTATTTCTAATGCAACAGCGTACTATGTTCCGTCTATATCTCTACCGGGTCCGAGTACCCCGTTTGTTAGTTCCGGCCCGTGCGCCGATGTGAGCCCGTGTGCTCAGTTTGTCGATAGGCCCTCGAGAGCGCCTCATTCTTCTTTGACGGATCCACGCCTAGCAGATGATGCTGACATCTGTTTACTAGACACTGCTAGCCCTCCTGCAGTTGATGAAACAGTCATCAAGGGTTTCTCAAGTCGCACCATGCAGATTGACGAGCTTCAGGACACACTGCCTGAACACGTCCGCGAATTATTTCAGCTTACTGTTGAAGAAGCTCCTTCTATTTGTTGTACTCATGACTTGTTACATGATCTTCGTGACTTTTTACATGTACACCAGCACACGTTTGCTACTTCTTCTACCGATCTTGGTTATTGTAGTATTCTGCAACATGATATCGATACAGGTGATTCGTCACCATCAAGCAATCGCCTCGCCGGCCGCCTTTAGCAGCCCGCGACGCCGAGGACCAAATCATCGATGAGATGCTTGAGTCTGGAGTTATAGAACCCTCCGACTCTCCGTGGGCTTCTCCAGTTTGCTTAGTTCGTAAGAAAGATGGCACTTTCCGCTTTTGTGTAGACTATCGTCGGATAAACACCGTCTCTAGAAGAGATGCCTTTCCTATTCCAGACATTCATGACGCCTTAGATCATCTGAGAGGAGCTAAATATTTTGCAACAGTCGACTTATTATCGGCAGTTGGGAATGACTGATAGAGCAAAGGAGCGCTCTGCTTTTTGTACACAGCGTGGGTTGTTCCATTTTACCCGCATGCCGTTCGGTCTTTCCGGCGCGCCTGCATCCTTTTGTCGCCTTATGTCCATCGTCTTACGAGACATGTTATGGCAAATATGTCTCTGCTATCTTGACGATATTATAATATTTGCAAAAACACCACAGGAGCTACTTGACAGGCTACATCAAGTCTTTACACGACTTGCTGAAGTTGGACTGAAGGTTAAACCTTCAAAGACTGTTCTGTTCAAAACAGAAATTGACTTTCTTGGGCACATGGTTACAGCCCAAGGCGTCAACCCGATGTCAGACAAGCTACAGGCCATCAGAGACTGGCCTACACCGCATTGCTTGCGAGATGTTCGAGCCTTCTTCGGACTTGCGTCCTACTATAGACGCTTTGTTCGCAACCATTGCTGAACCGCTAACACGGTTAACAAAGAAGAACAACACTCCATTCAAATGGACGGATGACGCTGACCGCGCCTTCCGCCACTTGAAGGATGCCCTCCTAGATGCAACAACATTAGCTTTTCCCATCCCTGGGACCCCATGCATTTTGGATACCGACGCCTCAGATGTTGCTGTTGGCGCCGTCCTGTCCCAGATAATTGATGGTGTCGAAAGACCTATTGCATTCTATTCAGTGGTCATGAACAGTGCCCAACGAAATTACTGCCCAACTCGCCGTGAGTTATTAGCAGTCGTTGCTGCATTGCAACACTTCCGTCATTACTTGCTAGGAAGTCACATTATCCTTCGAACGGATCATCATAGCTTAAAATGGCTTAAAACATTTAAACGACCTGAAGGTATCCTTGCAAGATAGATAGAAACTTTGGCCGAATTCGACTACGTCATCGAACACCGCCCAGGTCGGGTTCACTGTAACGCGGATGGAGTTTCCCGCCCCGTTTGTAAACAATGTATAGGCAAAACATTCACCACGCCTTGGATCGATGAATTTGAAAGGGCAGATGAATGTATAGCTCCCCTTGGGATGCGAGCCCTTCAATTCTCCTCAGAATATTCAAATGAGGATCTTAGGAATTTGCAAGATGATGATCCATCTATAGCTCCTATACTTCCTTGAACATGATATAACTCCAAGCCGTAATGACTTGAGAGCACTACCGCTCGAATCAAGAATCATTTGGTCTCATCGACCCACTGTAAAGATTCTGGAGGTTATTTTAGTTAGGCATGTTAAGGATAACGTACAGCTTGTGGTTCCTCAAACATTGAGACGTCGTCTTTTCGACGCCTCCCATTCTGGACCACTTGCCGCCCATCTAGGTGCGGAACGCATGATTAAACAACTCAAAAGCCAGTATTATTGGCCCGGTCTTAACAAAGACGTGCACACTTGGTGTCAGCAATGTCACCAGTGTCAATCAAGCAAAGGTCCACCTGCACGACCTCACGGTCGTCTTCAAAAAGTAATAACAGGTGAACCTTTGGACATAGTGGCCATTGACATCTTATCTGGTTTGCCTTTGGCAACCGATGGCTCAAAATACATCTTAGTCGCTACTGACTATTTCACAAAATGGTCCGAAGCTTATCCATTACCGGATGCCGAAGCATGACCGCTCTCTATAACAACTTCTTTTCTCGTTTTGGACTTCCCAGACAGATCCATTCGGATCAAGGTAAAAATTTTGAAAGCAAATTGTTCACAGAGCTATGCCACATTGCAGGCATAGATAAATCACACACGACTCCATTCCATCCTCGATCCGATGGTCAGACTGAACGGATGAACAGGACACTCCTTCAAATGCTTCGAACAACGGCATCCGATAACGCTAACAACTGGCCCTCGTTCTTGCCAGCCTTAATGTCAGCGTACCGCATGACAACTCATTCAGTTACAGGCACAACTCCAAATTTGGCCATGTTAGGACGCGAAGTTCTTATTCCGGCCACGTTAATTGCCCAACCACCGGATGAGCCATCTAAGCCAGTGACGCCTTACGTCACCACTTTTCGCTCAACCATTCGTGATGTTCATCACCGTATTCGTCAGAATACCGGTGCCGTTGCTAAAACAGAAAAATTACTTTGACAAATTCGTCCGTGGTTCTCCTTTCCACGTCGACCAACTGGTATGGTTATACTGGCCTAGACCTCTTCGACAACAAAAACGAAAACTCCAACGACTTTGGTCAGGACCCTGGCGCATCATTAAGTTCCAGTCCTCCCTTGTCGTTGTGATACAAAATCTGAAAACCAATAAAAATCAGACGGTTCACGTCGATCGACTAGCGCCGTGCCGTTCTCAACAACGAGAACAACGTGACCCTTCTGAAACTGGAGTCTGTAATGCTTCAAACACTCAGGGTTCCCACCCTGAACATCAAAATTCCGTCCAACCCCAAATTCGAAAATCAGGTCGAAATCGTCGACCACCTTCATACCTAAATAGTTACTCGTCAGAGTAATGGAAGACATACCGGTATAAAAATTAGGTTAAAACTTATCAAAATTATAAGCAAAAGATACTGCCGTGAGTTGTATCTATTTTCAGATCCTATGTACATTGGATACTGGATCCGCACGTTCCAGTTTACCATCTACGGGCAAAGGTTTACAAGGGTATATTATATTCATCATGGACTATTTCGATGGAACATTCACCAGTTATCATTTATGGACACTTATTACCTGAAGTTGGGGCTACATACTACTTCAGGTTGATGTCGCGTCTGCTGGGCATTATTACGACGATATCGATATTACTCAATGGAAGTATATTCTCGACTTGTTACATACAAGTCATTCCAACAAGACAATTTCTTCGTCAGATGTCGCCATCGACCTTTGTTTGTATATACTATGGGACACGCTACGCACTAATCTACATAACTAATTATGCCAGTTCCGTTTGTATAACTATTTTTCTCCATAATACTGTATGACACATGTGTGTCATGTTGTATATTGTAACATGTTATTGTATGTTATTGTGTATTGTATGCTATTGTATGTATGTTATAGGGTATTATGTAGTGATAGTTACAGTGTTCCACTAAATACCCCCTTAACTCTTTATATATCAGATATGGAGGCGAATGATTCTTCTGGTGGGGAGGATTCCGCACGATTCCCCTTTACCAGTTGGTGTTTGATGTGCGGGCATACAGTTCGCTCGAAGCGACACGCAGTAAAACATTTCGCTTATTGTCCTAAGCCGCATCAGTTGCGCTGTGGGTGTTGCGGTAACGATTATAACTGGACAGCTTACGTAACTCACGTCAACGTGCGAGGTGTGTGTAAGCGCCACCAGCTTCACTGCAGCGCACCTTTCCCGCTTCAGCCGCAGTATAACGTGTCGTGTTCGCGACCGTTTCCGCAGCCCTCGACTGGCGTTGCCTATACGCTCGCTTCTTTGGCTGAGGCCACGGCGCCTCCTGCTGCCGCCGCTGGCGTTGGTCCGCCGCATTTTGCAATGCTAACTGCTGCGTCTTCGGACACGCCCTATCAGTCGCACGATTATTCCTCGCAGCAGCCTACTCGTGCCTCTGCGTCTTCTACTGCTTACGCCGAGACGCCAGCTTCCTCGGCACAGCAAACGGCTTCTATTATCGTACCGTTGAGGTCCGTTACTCCACTCTCGGACGTGGATGAGGACTTAGAGCGTATTATTGCCGAAGACTTTGCGGATGCAGCCTCGCAGATTGCCTCGTTGCCTTCAGCTGTTAGTGAGCCTGCGTCCAGCTCACTTCGCTCGCCAGAGGCCTTGACCTCTGCTTCTGCTTCCGTGCAGCCGTTATATACTGCACTGTCCCCCGCGGCACCGATTTCGCTGGACGTTGCTTCGCCCGCCGCTCTGCCTGCTGCTGCTGCTTCGCCCGCAGCATCGTCGGTTTCTGCTGCCTCCAGTGCTTTTCCTGCCGACCCTCACATCCAGGTGGCACTTGCTGCGCAAGTCCTTTGGCTTGCGCGCGTTATACTTGCTGGCACAGAGACTACTGCCCAGAAGGTCACTGACGAAGCCAGCCGCGAACTCATAACTCTCGGTGGCTTCTGGCTAACCCCGCTTGCAAACCCGCACGAGATGCCGTTACATCAGCTTTTACGCCAGCTGATGCCGGTTTGGCGAACGATCTTCGATCAACATCGCCGCTAGCTTGCCTTGCCGCCTTATTATTCTCTTTTATATAAATTGTCTCTTAAAACTTATATAATTATATGTATATCGACCGTCGTTCGGGCTTCTTAAACAGTCCCTAGTTTAGGCGTCCACATTAGTTGTCAATTGTCTATATTATTGTATAATAACATTGTCTAATCAGCGTGCATTGCACGCTGGACTTCGGTCCACCAAATTTTGTAAATATTCTTCTATCTAATCAGCGTGTGTATCCACAGTGGACTTCTGTCCTTAAATTTTGTACATACTTAAAAACTAAAAACAACAAAAACATGATAAAACAAATATACACGATAATAACGAATCAGCAGGCCTGCGCCTTACGTCTATAATTCTAGACTTCTTAATTCTGCTATTACAATTGTATATGAGCTTAACTCATGTACACATGTGTGAGACTTGCTCACATTGTGCTTTTGTATGTCAAATATTCACTTGTAACCAATCAGATGGCCTGCGCCTTAGTGAATAATTCTTCACTTGTAATTTGCTAATTTAATACTATATTTTTCGTTTAGTAGCTTGTAACTATTGCAACGCGACATTGCGTTGCTGTGCAGCGACTTATTACGCTGCTCTCTCTCTCTTTTACACTGTTTAATAATCTATGTTTCCTACTTTGTCGTAAAGTATGACTTTTCATAGTCATACTTCTTCTCTTGCGACAAAGTACGTGCAAGGTCACTCAGTCACCTCTTCTGTATCACCTTTCTTAAGGTCACGTTATTTTCATCCACTGTGGACAAGGAGGTTACTAAAAAGAAAAAACTAAAATGTTTTTATTATTATTACTAAGCTGTCACAAAAAATATGTCTATCTAAAATACTAGTATTCATCACAGTCTCCAGTTACTTTACCTTACCCTAACCTTATTTGGTTATTGTCTCCCTTTGGTGTGAAGCTTGATAACGTGGTAGTAAGATCCCACGGGTTCGCCGCCAAGGTTGACAGTCTTCAATAGACATCCGTTATTCAATAACTTGTCTTATGTCCAGAGATTGACCGCGTTGGTCTAGTACATCCCAACCCCTCTCTAGGCATATCCTTATCTTAGACATTTAAAAATTATGTTCACTGTTTACCGTATACATACCAACCCCTATTTCACTATTGGGTTGCAATACCGGCTACATGGCGTGCCCTCTGCTTGGGTCTTCGTATCCGGCATGTTAGCCGAGGCGAGGGTGAGTCCTTCGTTCCTCAAAACCCCTTAATTCTCAGGGACCGTGTTCCCTCGTTTGTGAGGATGTTGCCTCCAGTTTTGAGACCCGCGTGTCTCCGCTTTTCGAGGTCCGCGTACCTCCGGTTCTTATTGAGGCCTGTGCGCCTCCAGTGTTTTCGAGGCCAGAGTCGCCTCCGTTGTGTGTTCAAGGCCCACGCGCCTTCGGTTGTCGAGGCCCTTGTTGCCTCCGCTTAGGGTTTTCCTACTTGCAACCCAAGAGCTTAAGAGCTCCAACTCAAATACTTATGTATACTAATATTCACTCCCATTCCTCTAAAACAGTGGAACACTGTTACTCTTACAGTTATTCATTACTGTATAATTCTTGTATTATTATAACAACAACGCTACACATTGTTACCTAGTATTTACTGCATAGTTGTGTTTATAACAACAATAGCAGATCTTACCTACTCATAATCTAGCATAATCTTGCTACATCCTACCTTGCTTTCTCTATAATCTAACTTCCACTTACACATCATGAACTTTCGATAGATCATTCGGATAACTTTTTGCGAACAGTTAGTTTCTAACATCATCATCGCCGTTCATACACTTGAGTGCATACATACAGACACACACATATATTTCTACCTATGACAGCACAAGTTTCTAACATCATCATCGCCGTTCATACACTTGAGTGCATACATACAGACACACACATATATTTCTACCTATGACAGCACAAGGTCATACTAACGTCATTTTTCTTATACCGCCTCACTTGAAGCGGGACGCTTCAATCTAAGAGCATGGGATGGTGTAAGAGAGCCCAAATCACCTAATTATATTATTTTTCCTATTAGAATTACGAATGTCATCTTTACACATCGTAACGCTCGCTAGCATAAGCTACGGCTAAGTTGCCGATACCATTTCGATAGCACCAAAACATTTGCTACATCAAAATTTATATGCATACCTTTTCATATTTACTTTCGCACTTGCGATACTTTTGGTCAACGTTTAACTTACGTATAATGGTTAAAACTTTCCATATGCCAACCGCCCATACTCTCCCGGATCACTAGAGTCCGGCGCCGCAAGCGCGCCAATCGTATACAACCGCATACCATTCATACAGCTATCCATAGCTGGCCGATACTGCTGCACGGCCACAGCTGTCATTGGTATCTGTCTAAATTGTATATCTATATATATACGGCCAAGCTCATAGCAACCGTCGTCAAGACGGATTAGTAGGTCCAAAAGTGGGCGTGGTCCGATTTTCGACATCTCGGAAACAGCACTTAAAGTCCACCAATCGCCGAAACAAAAAACCCTTTTTATCCTGGTGTTGATCCAACTCCCCCTAGCCTATTTTCATCCTCCCCCGAGGATCGGTTAGGGTCGCCATTTTTCTAAGTTGTTACTTCCTTACACGCGACTTTATCGTCACGTGACTAGCACCATTAGCTAGCGCTTGCTAGCCCGGTTTCAGAGAGGTGCTACATGCCTAGGTGCAAATAAGGCCCTGGCCGTCCAGGCCACCTCATGCATATTTAGTAGCGAGCCCCCCCCCCCCCCCCCCCCCCCCTGGCCCGAGCTATTATCCTATATAAGGAACCACGTTTTTCAGTCGTCCTTCTTCTCGACGATGGACCGCTCTCTTGTTGCGTTTAGTCAACAGTACGATTTCAGCAGCACGGGTTGCGCGATTCAAGTTATTGTATCCTACTGCGTAAAATAAAGTTTTACGCATCGATTCGTCGCATTCTGAGCAAGTTTTGCGAATTATTCGATAAGAAATAATTATCGGAGAAAGTGTTAACGTACCGGAAGTAGTAAACTTCCGTCAACAGTCAGCGACCAAGTCCAGGTGGACTTGCAGTTGCGCCGTCGCGTGTTATCGATAACGATAACAATTATCGACAACGATAACAATTATCGACATTCATCGGCGATAATTGTTCCATTGTTGGCCGGCCAGTGTCGTTTGTTGCGTCGACACTTGACTCCGCCAGAGTACCGGTACGTCTTCGTTCTGTCTTTCATCGACCTGTCTTATGGCCGACCCTAATATTAAAGACACGGCACGAACTACAGACTCCACTCAGGCGACGGGATTGATGGCGAGTTCTGCCTCGCCGCCCGGGCTTGCGAATAAGTTTCTGTCTAGCGATACCTCCGCCACTGCTATGGCTAAATTCAGTCTTGAACTTCGAGACCTCGAAGCGGCCGCTGCCTTGGAAGCTTTGGGCATGGTACCCGAGACGCAATGGCCAGGTACCGAGGCCTCGACCCTTGAGTTATCCACTGACTCGGAGGTCACTTTCCGTAAGGTTTTGGGGTCAGCCGGGGTCCTCGCCACTAGACCTGGAGTGGACCCGCTAGAAGTGACCCGGCCCTTGCCAGAGTTTGGTTGGACCAGTCAGTCGCCCCAAGCGACCAGTCCATCTGTCATTGTTCGCCAGCCGACACGTACTTCGCCTGGGCCGTGGCCACCAGTGGCTTCCTACGTGTTTGGACCTTCGACCACTCAGGTCGACCCGGATATACCGTATAGGGAAAGCCGCCAAACCACACATCACCCACACACGGAAGACCCCGAACTCTTTCACAAGTCTAATAAGCCTGCTTATTAAAAAGCATTTATTTTTTAAATTTAATAAGCAGTTTTATTTAAATTGAATTAACTATTTCATTATATCTAATAATTAGCTTATTTAGTTTAACTAAAAGTCATATTTGAGTTGAATAAGTGATATTTGTCTTAAATCAATGTCTCATTCACACAAACTTATTTAGTCATATTTGAGTTAAATAAAAGTTATATTTGACTTAAAGCAACTTCTCATTTATATTCTAATTGCACTGCAATACATCATCCTGTAGTTATCGCTCACTTGTCCTTCCTCTCTGACCGTATGCTAGGCCCCTATGCCTGTTTATTGCATTTTCACATGCATACTGTATTATACATTGCTATAGGCAACTAGTTGTCACAGGATGTAAAGTATGTAATTCGTTATGGTCCAAGCTTTGGACCATATCTATGGTCCAAGCTTTGGACCATATCTGGCACGCACCCACAAATATAGCTTGATAGCTCAAATGGTTCAAGAGTTTTTGTGTTGATGAACAAGCAAACAGTGTCTGTGGGTCTGTCTGCACTCCGGTCTTATTAGACTTGAGCGCTGCCTTCGACACGGTGGACCATGGTCTTTTGCTGAGCATTACATTCAGCAGGTTTGGACTGAGCGGTCGAGTTCAGCAGTGGCTTCAGTCATACCTGTCCGGCCGCTCTCAGACTGTTCCACATTCTGGTGATGAATCCAGTACTGATAATGAGAGCGATGCATATTTGCCAGAGTCCCAGTCTGTCAAGGTGTCATCACAGCGTGTTCATCATTATAGTGTGCCTGTTGATGGTCATTACCCTGAAAATGTTCATAACGACGCATCAGCTGGAATTCATTGCAGTGAGTCAGCTACGGTTGTTGAATCTACTGAGAAATACAGTAAGAAAAGAATTCCAAGACCATGTGTCTTTTGTGAGACTATGCAGACAAATCTTCACAGAC
>Ga0209339_1001387_pt1 | contig 10347 bp, 7 predicted proteins | sample OlaalgELextract3_FD_187376 | JGI IMG/M metagenome (GOLD analysis project Ga0209339, IMG submission 187376) | Olavius algarvensis symbiont microbial communities from Tuscany, Italy - Type A ELBA extract 3 (SPAdes) (version 2) | ecosystem: Host-associated > Annelida > Digestive system >...
TTGGTTAGCCAGGCCGTATCCAATGATGCCTATGTCGACCCGTAACATGAGGGTCCGTTAATGGTTACCGCTGTTGTTGTGAAACTTTCAGAATAGAATGGGATCATGCCATTAAATTCGCCAGGTGGCAGCACCCTGCAGTGTGCTCGATGTACCTTTCACTGCATGTTTTACATTGATATCAGCTTGTTGCGGAGCTGTAAGACAGTGTAGTTTCCGTGTTGTGTTTATTTTTTAGAGATAGTTTTGGTTTTTTTGAAGAAGAAATATAACAGTGTTGATGTGAGTTTCAACGATAGCTGCAAATTTTTAGAACAGGATTTTGCCAAGGACGCCTTTATCTTTCACGACAAAAGATGTTAATAATGTTGTTAGTGTGATTATTAATTATTAGTAGTTCATAATTTATTATGTCTGCCTACAATATAATGTACATAGTATATATTATGTGTATAAATAGAAATAGCAACTGATTAATTTACACTGTCATGACGTAGGTCAATGCTGTTTGCTTGTGACAGCCTCCACCTCCGTTGGTAAAGCTGTTAAAATCACGCCGCCAGCCCGAGACTAGTGTCGAGACGTCAGCGAGTGATGTTAATTCAACTCAGAGTGGTGGTGGAAGTCGTCGCTCACACACAGTTCAGTCCTGTACTGCACGTTCACAGGTGATGAGATGCATTTTTGTGCCTTTTGCCTTGATGTCTGTGTCTCTCTTTCTGTTCCTCTCTTGGTTTGTCTGTGTGTCTGTCTATCTAACCGTTTCTATGTCTGTCGGTGAATATAATGAAAACAGTGTCAAGTATTTACTTCAAATTCTATGTAGTTATACAGTGTTATTTCTCAATAATATCTGTGTATGCTGTATTTGGGGTCAAAAGATGCAGCTCACAGGATCATTACCTGTGTATAGTAGTAAGGTCCATATATCCATCTGTATCTGTCAATACACTGCACTGGGCTTATCTTTTGTATTCATTGTGACAAGTCATGTAGTTTCTGTGTGCATTGCTGTCATGCAGGCACCCGGGTACCGGTACACGAAGTCTCCCTACAGGATGTGGTACTTCTGACGTGGCATTACAAAGCCATCATGGTCCTGCTGTTTCTTTGTCCACATCATTGCAGCCAGCGTTGGCTGACTTGCAAGCATGCTTGTGGCTATAGATTGAAATACTTCATAGTATCAGTTGCACTGCTGCCATCTTGTAGGTCTTTTAACTCTTTAGCTCCTTTTTGACATGAAACTTGAATTCAGACCTCACAGCCTCGCAGGTTTTTACAATCTTTAGTGCTGGCCACTGTACTTGCCTCTACTCAGGCAGTCAGTTACCAGTGGTTCATAGTATGTGCATCGACCTGTAGCTGACGGGTGACCACTTATGTGGGTAAACCGTCCGCTGTAGGTCAGCCAATCAGGCCGACTCAGCCTTTCATCCTTTCGGGGTAGATAAATGAGTAGTAGGCTGCAATTAGATGTCTGCAACGTCAGTCTGGGGAGGTGCCATCTGGTGAACGCTTACGAGGTAAAGGCAGCCACTGGTGTAATTGCAGGTAAAACTGTGATCCATGCCCGAGCACCTTAAGTGTGCGGTACCCCGGTACTACAGTAAGAGCGCTATATAAATACACTTACCTTATCACAGACGGCCTAATATAAACTTAAGTACATTCTGTACATGGCGTCTAGTTTATCACAACCGTCATTGCTGAAATGTGTTAGTGTATGTATACATTGTATACAATTCAAGTCTGCGTGCTCATTTGACCAAGGGAACACTGCAGAAAAACCTGATAGAATTGACCTGCGGCAAAATTATGTTCGCTGTATTTATTATTAAGCGCCTCACTTTACTTTAGTAAAAGAGGCGCTTATTGAGATAGGCTGTGTCGTGACGTCGTTGGTCGTTGGTCGTTGGTTGGTTGTCACGCACATGCACTGTGGCCAAACGGTGCATCCTAGGCCTATAGTTACTATGGAACACTAATAGGAACCCCTACCCCAGGAATTCAATGGTACAAATTTCGACCCCCTGGGGTGACCCCTAACCGGGGAATTGGCCCCCCCGTGAGGCGCTTTTTGTCAAATTACTTTGACCTCTTGTTTATTTTGATTATAAATGCAATAGATAATGATAATGTAACTAGAGCATTGGTGGTCACTGTTGTCTAGGTGGAGTTGTCTGGTCCTAGGCTGATGGCAATACTGAAAGGCTATGGCGAATATCCTGCGAAATACAGGTTCTCTGTTGTTATGTTGATGTAAATTACAGATCGTTGATTTGTTGCAGTTATTAAGTATTGCATAGTCACACTGCTAGGTGGCTGTGACGTCTAAGAAATGTTCCTTTGTTAGCAACACCGTTTGAGATGTTTTACTTGTTGTTAACTGCATTTATACTGGTGTTTAGATAATGACTGGACACATTTGGAAATGAGAGTTTGGAAACATTCTGAGGCACAAGCCGTTACAATTAATATGCAGTTATGTTATTCTAATGGCAAAGTAAAATTCTGACTTTTTCATTCATTGCCAATATTTTGAGTTTATCAGTACAGTTTGTTAAACTGGCTTTATACAGCATGATCAGCATAGAATTCAAAGCTTCACTAAGTCTGGTGCAAGTCATTTGCATCATATTGCGATCATTGGCACTGTATGTGAATGTTGAGTTTCTGACATTATTGATAGCCATCGAGTTGAGTTGTGCCTATTTAAAGCAGTTATGGCAGTGGACATGTACAATTTTTGTACATTGGCATTTAGGAGATTTTTTTCCGTTTTTATGTTACTCGCCACATATTAGTAACGTTAAGTAAATGTGGATTTGTATAGTGCATCGTCGTGAACACACCTCTAATGCACTACCGCTTCCCGTAAGTCGGCGCTGAGTCCCGCTAGCTTTTGCCAGGTACTCATTCAAGCCTAACCACAGAGGGTGGGTTCAGGCTGAGTTGTCCTGGGTGCCTGGTTCTGCGCAGAGGTGGTTTATCTGTCCAAAGACGGTCACCCACCCAGGCACTAACCGGGCCTAGCGTAGAGTAACTAAGTTGATCGAGTCCAACATGTTACCGCTACACTAAATCGGCGACCAGTGTAAACTGTTGATTTTACATTTAGTAATGTGTATTAGTGTCGTTAACTAAGATGAAACTGAGGGTTGTTTATGGGTTTGGCTGTTGATAATTGTGATGACACAGACATGAAGCCATTTAATCTGTCGTCCCTGATAGTAGCATATACACACTCTGGTCCATAAAAATATGGCAGTAAACTTCTGTCAGTAACTGTGGCAAGTTTTAACCAGTTTTAATAATTATTGCACTGCCATAACTAGAAATGAATTTGTAACAAAATACGGTCACTGTGCTTTACTTGTGTATTATTTTAATAACATCTTGTTAATGACGTCATCAAAATGTAATTTTTTGCTGATGAAATTTGCGAACTAAAATGATAGCTAAAGAAGATAAAATTCTAATGTGTGAATGATGCCATTGATCGTTGGTGACATCAACGCTGAAGACGGATATTTTGAATGTCACCTAGGCCTATAAACTTCTCCTGAGAATTTTATTACAGTATTTTAATACTTTTCTGGAGAAAATATCAGTGCTCATGTGAAAAGTGTTCTTTCTGATTTTGCTGGTGGTGTGCTTACACGTGCGTGGTGCAGTGACATTTGGTACTCTCAGCTACTCTGAGTTGCAGAATGCAAAAATTATTGAAATCGTTCACAATTTGCAAAAGTTATTGCCAAAAAGTTCACTCTCGCCTTTTTGCGGACCGCAGTGTACTTATGTCTGGCTGTTAATTGGTTGTTGTACCATAGACTGTTTATATGGCGGACAATTCTGCGACTGCCAGAGAACCACTCGGCCTATGGTGCACTCGTCGAGAAGGGGACTCACCCGTCGTATGAACTGCTTCATGAGAAATATCCCATCAAAAGTCACAAGCTGCAGCGTGTTTTACAGCGGTAAACTCATCTCCTTCACATTTAGCCTGACAACAACATACGACATGTAGAGCTAGTGCGAGAGTGCCTTGGTGGAAGTAATGCTAAGTCAGCGTGAACAGATGTAGCACACTGTTATACAGTAGTCAGTTTATAATTTGTTAAATGCACTAGTACTGCTGTTTCTGCTACTGACACTGCTACTAATATCAGTGTTAGTATCACAGAACTTGGGAGGTTCAGTACACTAATGTTATTATCAGTTAGTATCATAGAACTGAGGATGTTGAGTCCACAAATCATGATGGTAAACGTAAAGTGCTGTATGTGTGTGTGAACAGAGCGCTGTCGTCACTGGCACATTGGTCGCCGATATTTGGCGAGACAGAGTTTCTCTCGATGCTTGCATTTCCGTTCGTCAAATTGTTTCAGAACAATTTGCTCATTTGCTTTGAGATCATCGCTACTGTTCTCAGTCAGTCATTGTTGTAATTGTCTTTAGCACTTGATTCCAGTATGTATGAGATATAATTATGTTTTTATGAAATATAATTATATTTGTACCTCCGACAAGTGACGATTTAACCACACAGGTTGTAGATCCTGTGTCTCCAAGCACCAAAGTGGTGGTATTGTTCACTCGGCCCTCACAGCATGGCATCATCTGATCGCCATTCTTTCAGCTTAACCTGTCCATCAGGGCTTAGAGCACCTGCCACAACTGGCATCATACAGCCACAAGCTAGCTTTATTTCACCCTCTCCACGAGAGTCATTACACTGATGTGGACTGAATTTTCTGCCTGATGGCTCATATGTCATTTGCTGCATTGCAGCAGTCTTGTGTGGTCCATTTGTTCTTAACATTGGACACTGGCTTCATTTGTGTCCCACACGGTTACATTGGAAACATACCATGCTGCTGGTGTTCCTTTGGTTACTCTTCGGCTTCCTACACTCATAGTGTGGTGATTTCTCAAACTGCAGTTCTCACAACAAAGTGGAGCATTCGGTGGACCATGTGGTTCACCATTATTTGGTTTACCGTGTGTATATGGCTTATTGCCATTACCGTTTGACTTTTTAACAATGCATTTGCCCACGTTTGTCTGTCTGTCTGTCTGTCTGTTAGCAAGATTACTCAAAAACGCGTCCATGGATTTGGATGAAATGTTGCGTGTCGACAGATGTCGGGACATGGACAAACTGATTAACTTTTGAGCCTGATCCGGATTATAGCCCGGATGCTGGAACCAGATTGCTTTCTCCGATATCGTATGTGCTGCAACGCGGAATTTTATTACGTCAGGAAAATCTCAAGTATAGATATTTGGCGCCCGTCGCAGCAGCAAGGCGTGGTTTTAAAATGATTTTATTCACTGAGCCGTGGGAACACTTTTGTCGGAGGTACATGACATGATTTTATTCACTGTGAGCCGTGGGAACACTTTTGTCGGAGGTACATGACATGCACTCTACTGAGTGCCCTTCGAGTTTTTTTTTATAAAAATGATGTTAAAATCAATTTACCATTATAATTTTCCCATTTATTCATCTATAACACTGCAACTTGGAGCATTTATTTACTGCTGGTAGTAATGGTTGTAGAATGAATTGTCGCTGCTGCAGATCACGAGAGATGATTGAACAGTGTGCTTGTCTGCTTATGTTTGATTTATTTCATGGCTTAGTGTCACACAAGCTGACTAACTCATGCTTTAGTTTTGTGAGCTTCAGTTGTTTGCATTTTTTGGTTGTTTTTTAATTTGCTTTTTTAACTGCCAGCCAAGCAAGCAGTTGCCAGAAGACCGTTGATATGTCAAATGAGACTTGCATGCGTGACTATGTTACTGACATTAGTAACTGAACTACAGTCACAACTAATAGGGGTCTAATGCCACTTACAATTAATACAGTCTCCTGTCAGTTGTAAGTGTCATTAGACCCCGGTCTTTCAACTGTTATGTCTCTGACATTCACGTACATGTGAATTTTGCAGAGCACATTATGCTGTCTGCCAGTGACGTGTCACATTGGCGTTGATTGGTTTGTTATAGCGTGTTTGTGATGATGTTGTAGCATGTTGGTGCCAACACTGGTTTGAGTATTTTCCCAACCCGCCCGTCAACGTGCTGAGTCTTGTCGAGAACGTCCTCGCATTTCACGACAAAGAACTTCTTCACCACTTTGTTAGACATGGCATCACGTCACAGGTCCACTGCTCGACTTTGTTAACCTTTCTTGGACAAATGCTCATCGGTTTCATTTAAAAAAATACTTTTTGCTGTATTATTTAGCTTTTGGATACAATGCACCTTTATCTCTGCTGTGACCAAAGGTCAGTGGAGCTAAAAGGTTGACTAGGTAAGCTGGGTGCTCCAGTGTGACCAAAGTTCAGCGGGGCTGATTGGTTGACTGGGTGTGCCATTGTCTGTTGGTGTCCGTCAACTTTTACTCAAATTATTTCTTCTCTATCAGGTTAAATCTGATTCTGATGAAACCTGGTGTGAAAAGTGTAACTATAAGCTCATTCCTGTCTAGTGGCATAGGCTGTTTCTGTACTAAGTTATGAGCTACCGCATAAATATACATTCATAATTTTCTTTTATTTTTACAGTTACACTGAAAATAACAGCTAATATTGTATTTGTTAACAGCAATGAAGAGAGTTTGTTGCATGTTATGACACTCGGATATTGATAAACTACTGTAAGGTTTGCGGTGCATTGAAACATTTGGTTTCGTGTCAACAGACATATGCTTGGCTGGTACTGGCATCGCTATTCTCTGAAGTCCTGATGCGGGACGAGTGGCTGCGTTTGATGGACAATGTCTTCAGTAATCATCCATCATTTCTGCTGATGTGTGTTGTTGCATACTGCGTCATCGGCCGCACGGCGCTCCTCCGATGCACAGAGCGTGACGACTTTGAGGCGAGTTGATGCGCTGAGCTCACAAAATGCCCCCAAGTTATTTTTTGAATAACTGCGAAAATGAACCAATTTCAATAACTTCTAATGCACAGAATCTTGAGAAATTTGGCTTGAGTTGTGGTTTTGTCCACCTTGCCTAAAAATGTTGCCACAGTGCCTTGTGAAATTTTAACTAATTACAGTTTGTCACATAAATATTATAATGAACATATTGTTATAAAGCATTATGAAATAAAGGTTGCAAACTTTGTGGCTCTGGTCTAGACTTCTTAGCCGAATTAAAAAATAAATAAATTCTGCTGAACCAAAAATATGGCTGATATTCAGATTAGCTGGATTTTGTCGTGAATTTCAATTTTCGACTAAATTACGGCTGGTGTTATAATTTCCGGCTGAAATTTGGCTAAAATTTGAATTTCCTGGTATAACTACATTTCAAATTCAGTTGCACTATGGCAAAAGAACTATCTATTTAATCATTGAATGGGTACAACAGTCACATTTCACTGATTCTACAGTTTGTGCAAATAACAACTAGGCCTACTTATTCAGTTGGATTTCAAACTCAGCTAATGAGACAAAAGAATGTTCAGTTTACTCAGAATAGTAGTTTGTAATTGTCATGCACAAAACAAATACGATGAAGTTTTTCTGCCAATAAATTGGACCGTTGGCCACTAAGTCAGCTGAGCTAAACATGCATTCAACAGGCACTGAAGCAGCAGATGAAGATAAGTGTAGCCGATGGAACATGGAATGGAAACTATGTAGTACTTCTTAAAGCAAAAAGCAAACAGAACTTACCACTGTTACCTTTGTAGATGACTTCTGTGCCATATCGCTCGTACCAAACAGTCGGACATATCTAAACCATGGTTACCGCTGAGTACCAACAATTCGCAAATAAACCCATATTTCTTACTTGTAATCAGTAAGCAAAGAATACAATTCTATGCTCGGTAAAATGTTAAACTCAACCAAAGGTTAGTCGAAGTTTTTGCGGCAGCTCGCCAAATTCTACAAATTTGGCGGCATTTACGGTGGCCGTAATTTTTGCGGCGGATTTTCGGCGGCGGCAAAAATTTGGCGGATCCGGATATTCGGCGGTGGCTAGGAAGTCTACTCCGGTCTATTTCTTTGCAGTGTGCATCTGTTGTCCGCCCTCCGAGAACAGAAGTGTTGAATGTTGACATGAGGCCATATTTTTATAATGGGTTTATTCACAAAAGTGAGATGGGATTAAACCGGTCACATGATGAGATCAGTTGGACGAGTGGATCTGTACGAGTGTTTATCAGTGATTTTACGCAGATGCAGTTTATTTATGTTTATGTTTAAAATTGTTCAAAGAATTAGTATGGAATGATGGTCGTTGCTTATCGTAGATGTTGCCCTTAAAACAAAATAACTGTGTTAGCAATTTCAGGAGCCGAGTGCACCAGTTTGTGCCACCCTGAATAATAACAGAACTTGATTAATCTAATTCGTGTTTGGCGCAGATAAAATGTTAACAGATGGGAGTGGCACCATCCCTCGCAACTTCGTGACCCAGCCATCTCCATCAACATCGTCAAACAATCCTTTAAAACTTATCTTTTCAACAATTATTCTGATTGTGTTTCATTCTACACCTACATGTACTCTGTTTTCTTAGGTTCCATCACCGCAAGCGCTTTCATGGCAGTTTCTGTTTAGCTAGTGTGTTTTAAATGTCTGTTTACTTACTTACTTACTTGTCGTGGGTTTCGCTTGGATCAAAATTGAGTCGGTTGAAGCACATCGGAGCGAGTTTGCGAATGCGGAATGCTTTATGCTGCAACAGACAAGATTAGTCTAGAGTTTATGAACACATCCAATATTACGCTGGTGTATTTTCAGAACGTCGTCAATATATTGTGTACTGTTGACAGTACTACTTCCATCATCAGAATGCACTGAGTGTTGGACAGCTGGTGAATGAGGCATATCACATCATGGACTCGACTCCAGCCGACATTCATCCACAAAATGTGCTGGAAGACTTCAGTCCGCTGACAAAAGGACAGTATCCCATCTTCAACAAGTTCCCAAAGTTCATTGTTGACTACCAGGTCGGTAGGTCAATAGTATGTAGTAACAGTGATAACATCGTCATCATCGGCACATGACCAGGATGACCCTGAGTGGCCAACACGCAACTGCTGATAATTGTTTGTGTGCCACAGCCCAACATCTGCAAGGCACACTGGGCTGATAGATACAGCTAATGTGGAATGACATGTCCAGATATAGATGTAACTCGAGTGCATGTGTTGTTGTGTCAGGTTCAGGAACGAGAGAGGATTCGCCGAGAAGAACAGGAGTATGTGAGACAGAAGTATGTCGTCTTATCTTCTGGTGAAATGGAACCTGATACTGCTGTACTGATGATAGAAAGTTACTAATACCTGGAACTTTGTTTATGATGCTGTAGTCGTTAAAAAGTTATTGCGAGAGTTTAGGTGCATTACATAGTCAAAGTCAGCTCGGTATATTCAAACAAAATGTAAATATCAGTACATGTTATAGAGCTTGTTCAGAGCTGTTCTGTCTGTTGAGTAAGCTCGCATATACCGGGTGTTTCAAAAAAAGTAGCCCCCCAAAAAAACTTTTTGGAATGTTTTCGCTTCGGTTGAGTCTTTTAGCATGAAATTTTGAAGATTTGTCGGCAATTTATATTCACATTTATATCTACCAATTTTTGTAGATTTATCTTAATGTTTCATCAAATAGCATTAATTTTTTCACGACTACCCATCGTTTTCACCCTCTCAAGTTGTGAGTAGGCCTATTCACCCAGAAACTGAAAATGCAGCTTTTCGGAAATGACGTCATGTCATCGCGTGTCTTAGTATTGATGATTGTAAACAATCGATAACTGTCTGATTTTTTACTATTAACATTTTACTGACATTGTTTTAAAGCTTCATAGTGGGAAAATTGTCGTACAATGACAAACTGCACATGCAGACGTTTCGTGATCAGGACTTGGTGCAAAATCAATCATTTCCAGTTACCCTGACAAAGGTTGGAAGTTGAGCATTGTTAAGAAAGTCTGCAGTCGAGTTGACCACACTGGCTCAGCCGTTCTGCGTAAATCAGGCAGTGGGAGACCTGCCACAGCATTTTCATTTTATGGGTGAATACTCATAACTCGACAGGGTGAAAACGATGGGTACTCGTGGAAAAGTTAATGCCATTTGATGAAATATTAAGTTAAATCTACAAAAAAATTTAGATATACATGGATATGTATTGCCAACAAATTTGCAAAATTTGACACAAAAAACTTAACCGAAGTGAAAATATTTTAAAAACTTTTAGGGGGGCTACTTTTTTAGGTCGACTTCGAAAAGTCGACCTAATAATATTAGAGGGAAAAAATGTCTGCCCGTCCGTCCGTCCGTCCGTCCGTCCGTACGTCCGTCCGTCCACAAA
>Ga0209339_1001388_pt1 | contig 10345 bp, 5 predicted proteins | sample OlaalgELextract3_FD_187376 | JGI IMG/M metagenome (GOLD analysis project Ga0209339, IMG submission 187376) | Olavius algarvensis symbiont microbial communities from Tuscany, Italy - Type A ELBA extract 3 (SPAdes) (version 2) | ecosystem: Host-associated > Annelida > Digestive system >...
GAACCCACATGCAAGCCCCAAAGTACAATGTGCAGTTTCTGAGATCTGAGGCGTTACGCAGTAGCAGTAGCAGCAGTAGCAGCAGTAGCAGTAGCAGCAGGACGCGGCAAATTAAAGAATGTTAGATAACTGACAAACGCGGAAACGGACGACGACCAAACTTGGCAGACATGGGCAAGGGTTGACCCTCTAAAAGTGATTAACTTTTGGTGGTGATCCGGATCCGCGTGTGGATTCCAGATCACTTTTTCATTTTCTTCACCATTGCGGAATAGGGAATTTTTGGACATTTGTTAGCATTTCTCACACAATCAATTTGTACCATACTTGGCAAAATGACTGACGCCAACACGATAATGCGTCCACAACATTTTGGGACAGATCCCACAGACATCCGGGTCCGGATTCGGATTAATCCGAAAATCCGAATTCGCATCCCGGATCACTTTTGGTTCAAATTTTGCGTTGGCGGAGGTTTGCGCTCCCCGAGCGCTCTTGTTTATTAATATTGTGTCACTTAGTTGTTTACGTCTCGCGGCGGTTCATGTAAACCAGCGTCTGTTGGACGTCTGGCAGCAGTTAGCTGCGCTGCTGGTCGCTCTCGGTGCAAAATGCATGTCTACAAGCACGATCATATCGCCTGCGTCAAGCGGGCGCACCTGTTGACCGCTGTCTGGCTGTGATGACGTCAATGGCCGAACCTCATCTGGACGAGCCTCTTCCGCAGCTCGCTGCCGCTGCGACCCAGCGTCGCTGCTGGCCGGATCGGCGTCGCGAGCTGCGGCGAAGCGGTACCGACGCACGGCGGCGGTGGCGACGTCGCCGCCGAGCGTCAGCCGGCTGCCGGTCATCTTAGCTCGGCCACGCCGACTACGACAGCAGTTACAGTGAAGAATCGTGTCGACGAACGCCTGTCGGAACTTCACGGACATGATGTTGTAGAGGATGGGGTTGACGACTGAGCTGACGTAGTACAGGACCCCGGAGATGTAGAAGAACACGAGCTCGCCGACATTCTCAGTCGACTGCTCGACGTCGACGTGGGTGGCGGCCGTCGAGTTGTTGAGTTCGGACTCGGCAGCTGCGGCGGCGGCGGCGCTGTTGGCGTAGGCGGACACCAGTCTCTGGGTATGGAACGGCGCCCAGCAAATGAAGAATGCCACGACGACAGCCACTGAACACACAGTAGCGTGACTGGAATACAATAACAGTCGCTGTCTATCGCATGCAAACCAGCTATAATCAATAACTCGTTTGTTTGTTTGTTTATCTGGTTATTATTTCTTAATTGCAATACTTTGTAAAATGGTCTTCATTTCGCAGTTGTTCCGCCAGTGCAAAACGAGTTTTATTTTTAGGGAAAAAACAATTCGAAAGTTTTAGTGGATTTTATTTCGTAAAAGAATTTTAAATTTTACCGAGTGAACGTTAAATTATACTTGAAATATATGTTTTGTCATTCGTCGAACATACTGAATGTCAGTAAAATAGCTAGGCTACTGAACTGACTTTGTAGTGCTAAACTAGGCTTGTAGTTTATTTTTTTACGTAGAATATAGTTTTAATGTGTATTTTGTATTTGGCAGCTGTGTCTAAAATACAAAATACACGCAGAATTTATTTCAAATACAACAAATAGGGCATAGGCCTATATTTGAAATACAAAGTATAACATACTTTGTTCACATAGTTCAAATACTCGTATGTATCTGCACTACTAGACGGCACTGTAAACGACAGTTTGTTATAAACGAATTATACAACGAATTTTAACGTGTTCATCTTGGGAAAACTTGTGAATTTAAGCGAATTTTATTTTTGTAATGAACACGCGGAAAAACTATGGTTCATTTAACTGACGAACGTCTCCTGAGGCTGAGCGGATCTAACAAGACGAGACCTATTCGTAGAAATCACAGTAGGCCTATAGCACGGTAGTGCTAACTGTTGTATGGGTCATGATCGCTATGTATAGGAAATAGGGAATTTGGGGTTACCGTAGCTCCCTAACCCCTGAACCGATTGAGCTGAAATTGTGCATGAGTGATTACGTCGACCATAAAACCCCACAGGCACAAGGGGGTAACTAGGGTTTAGGGGGGTAAGCACTGCGCAGGGGTGAAATGTAACCCTCACGGCGTAGACATTCCGTTTTTTGTAATTTCATTACCGCGCGTACAGACTAGGGTATTTAGAGCATCTCCATAATTTTTTTTCACCAAACGACGTATCAGCGGTCAATGCATTCCTACGGGGGGTTCCCACCAAATATCTTAGCTCCTGCCCTCAAAATCTCCCAAAAACTCCATTTTGGCGGCGGACCTTTCAATGCAAAACCTATTATAGAGAGAGCGCTTCGTTAGACCCGCGTTAATGGAGCTACGAAGCTGAAAATTTACAATTATACAGATATTCGCAAGTACTGTGTGTGCGTATAACAAATTTTTTTCGCTAGGGAACCTTTGGGGGGCGCAGGACCCCCTAATGTAAATTTGGGACCCCCTATAATATCTCGTAAAGTACAAGAGATAGAAAGCTGAAATTAAAAACACAATTAGATATTGTGAAGTACTCGCTTAGCGCACAAAAATTTCTCCGCTAGGGGGCGTCAAGGGTGCGTAGGCCCGCCTAGTGTAAATTTGGAACCCCCCTAATATCTCGGAAACTACTAGAGCTAAAAAGTTAAAATTAAAAACGCAATTAGATATGCCAGAGTACTCGATTTGGCTATAAAAATGTTTCCGCTAGGGGGCAACGAGGGGGCGCAGCGCCCCGTAATATAAATTTGGGACCCCCTAATATCTCGTAAAGTACTAGAGATAGAAAGCTGAAATTAAAAACACAATTAGATATTGTGAGTTACTCGCTTAGCGCACAAAAATTTTTCCGCTAGGGGGGCATCAAGGGTGCGTAGGCCCCCTAGTGTAAATTTGGGACCCCCCTAATATCTCGGAAACTACTAGAGCTAGACAGTTGAAATTAAAAATGCAATTAGATATGCCAAAGTATTCTTCTTGGGTATAAAAATTTTTCCGCAAGGGAGCATCCAGAAGGCGCAGCGCCCCTAGTGTAAATTTGGGACCACCGTAATGTCTCGTAAAGGACTATAGAGATAGAAAGCTGAAATTAAAAACACAATTAGATATTATGAAGTACTCGCTTAGCGTCCAAAAATTTCTCCGCTAGGGGGCGTCAAAGCTGCGTAGGCCCGCCTAGTGTAAATTTGGAACCCCCCTAATATCTCGGAAACTACTAGAGCTAAAAAGGTAAAATTAAAAACGCAATTAGATATGCCAGAGTACTCGTTTTGGCTATAAAAATGTTTCCGCTAGGGGGCAACGAGGGGGGCGCAGCGCCCCTAATGTAAATTTGGGACCACCCTACTATCTCGTAAAGTACTGGAGATAGAAAGCTGAAATTAAAAACACAATTAGATATTGTGAAGTAGTCGATTTGGGTATAATTTTCTTCTGCTAGTGGCGTTTAGGTGGTGCAGCGTCCCCTGATGTAATTTTGGGACCCCATAATATCTCGGAAATTACTAGAGCTACTCACGTTAAGTACAAATGTATTTTTACGCTAGGGGGCGTCTAGGGGTACAGGACCCTCTAGTCTAATTTTAATACCACCTGCTGTTATCTCGTTGAACTTTATATTGGAGATAGCTATACTGTCAAGTACTGGGGTCTCATATAAAAATTTGCCTCTACCAATAAAACCGCAAATATTATTGTAAAAAAACTTCCATAGAAGTTTAACATTTTTATAAGGGTAGAGATGACACATCTAAAACGGCAAAAATTACTTTGTTAAGATAGAAATATCACAAACGCGACCTTACAATATGCAGCGCTTGACATTTTGGCACAGGGCTCATGTAAGGTCGTATTTATGCTTTTTCTATTTTAACAAAGTAATTTTTGCCGTTTTAGATGTGTCATCTCTACCCTTACAAAAATAAACGTCTATGAAAGTTTTTTTTACATTGATAGAAATAGCGTCGCATGACCGACACATTGGTGGCAAACAACCATTGTACTGCACGGTGGCATTGGCTCCGAAACACACAGTTTCTTTTATCCACTGCAGTATAGGCCTACTTCTGTTTGCAACACGATGCAAGAAATGTCGCCCGTATATGAAACGAAATAGAAACCATACATATTCTGAGACAACTACTATAACTACGGGAACATGGTCTTGTGTAATTTTGTCGGCTGCATTATGTGAGTATCTTGTTCATATCTTCCAACCTCGCAACTGTGATCCCAGCCTCATTTCACCCGAAGATGTATACTATGCAGTACAATGACATTGTTATGCGCCGTTCGACGAAGGGGAGGGTATTAGCATTGCGCTCGTTCTGTCCGTCTGTCCGAATTTCCGAAAACACCACAAAATGTGCTCAAAATGTCCGTCGTGAGCCCTGACACAAGCAGAGAGACGGCGACGCCACTGACCGATGGCTGAAACAACAATCGAATGGTTCAGCTTTCTCCATTCGACTGACAGTCTCTGTTTCAGTTCTGCAAGACGTTGTTAAAATAAAACGTCTCGATTAAGGTAATGGTAGGCTCCCTATTACACAGGCTTTGTTGGAAATGCAACTGCAGTTGTCTCCTGAGTAGACTCGGGAATAAGTCTTCCAAATTTTACAAAATTTCACCAGTCCTAAATAAAATTATGCTAAAAATTATCTGGCTTTGTTTTTTTTTGTGGACACAGTGTAGAAACTAGTACAACTTGCATGTCGTCACGTGACGTGATTTGCAAGCTGTAATTGGTCATTCCAGATCAGTTTGTTTTCTTATGGTGCCAGAAGTTTGCATCTAGCGTGCAAGTTGCACGCAAGTTTTCTAGTGCTAGCTTCTAGTAGTAGTAACTTTTATCGCGTGTCTGGGGCTTTATTGGTTTCAAACTTAATAGTAATGTTGTCCTACCACATAGCCTGTTGAGAACTGCCACAATTAAACAGTCAACAGTCAAAGTCACATGGTCAGCATGTCGCTGGGTGTGTGTGACTCCAGGGCTCATCACACACAGAAAAATTGCACAGCGAAGTCAAAGCTTAAAATCACGGGGCGTCATACCGTCAGACACACAAAAAGCTCAGCTGTCGCAGAAAGGCCGCGCACAATGCTTGGTGTCACTGAATATTTCGCTAAGTCGCTTAAGGTCACTAAAGGTCAATTCGAAATAACACCCTTAAGTAGGCTATGTGTAAATCCCTATTAGTATTCCATTGTAACTACACTAAAGCCTTTTTCATTTGAGGATAACTTTCGCAAATACTGTCAGATTTTAGTAATTCTTTCTCTGCTGCAGACAGAAATTTGTGAACGGACAATGTTGATTTTGTCCACATCTGCTACACTTAGTGTAACGTACGAAATAAACACTTTGTTGCTTCTTCCATTAAAGATTTATTTGACAATATTGAAGCACATAAAATCATTGATTTTATTAAAGAAACTCGTTTTTATAAGCAACTTTAATGTTTTCATATTAATGTTTGTTATTTGTTTTTTGTTTTTTTTTATTCTAGCTTAATAGCCTTGAACTTACATTCATAGGTTTTACCGTCTTATAAGTTACTTTCATATCTTATCCATCATATAAACCTTGAATGGCACTAAATAGCCTTTTTGTGCTGATGTGCCGTTAAGAAACTACACACTCACTCACTCACATTTAGTGTAACTTTTTGACTGTTGCATCTTTAATTACCAAATGAGTGTCATCAACTTTGGCCAATACATTCTTGTTTATTTTACGAGGTAGTGCACTAGCAGACTGGGGTGAGGTGGTAGATTTTGGGTAACATTTGGTCGCAGTTAATTTCTGTCTGCAACAGTGGAAGAATTATTAAAATCGGACAGTATTTGCCAAAGTTACGCTCAAATAAAGAAGGGTCCAGTTTTTCCTTGTGTAGGCCTATCTCTATCTTTCGCATGGCATCGCTCGGTAATGGCCAACGCGCGCCTCACTTGAGTGCTGTACACAAACTCCACCGATAAGCGTCATCAACTTGCCACGGTCCGGCAGCACTGTGTTTATAACACCTGACGGTTGCAGCGTTGGGATGAAGCGAGATATTGATCGAAAATCGCCATCTTATCATGTCATAGCTGCATTCGACGACCCTATTAGGGGGGTCCTTGTCGGAATATTTCCATAACGCTTAGTACAGAAAAACTAGAACGGCGTGGCTACCCGACTGTGAAAAAAGTTTGAAGATATGTTTACTCATTTCGACAGAATACACGAACGTGACAGACACTCAGACGGACGGACACTGCACGACAAAATAGGCCATAGCAAAAGTACAGAAAAGATTTACTAAGAGATTTGTTGGTTTGAAAGGTTTACCTTATGCAGAGCGTTTGAAATCACTCAGCTTAACTAGCCTTGAGTTAAGGCGTCTGCACAATGATCTGTTATGGTGCTATAAAATAGTGTTTGGTCTCGTTGACATAACATGTGACGATTTTTTTCCAGTTATATACTCGTCAGCAACGAGGGGTCATGTATACAAGCTGTATAAACCTTGTACAAGCTCGCTTAGAAGCCGTTTCTTTGCTAGCCGTGTTATCAACAGTTAAAATAGTCTACCACCATCAACTGATTTTAGCAGCGTCAATGTTTTTAAGCGATCTATAAGCAGTATTGATTTTTCTCAGTTTTTGCCGTGCGATGCTATGCATAGCGCGGCTATTGCCGTCACCCGGTGTACGTCCGTCTGTCCGTCCTTCACGTTTGTGAGTTGCGCCAAAACGAATAAATATATCTTCGAAATTTTTTCACTCTCGGGTAGCCAAGCCATTCTAGTTTTTCCACACCAAACCGGGTGGCGATGTTCCGACGGGAACCCCCCTAACGGGAGCGTCGAATGCAAGGGGGTATGAAAAAATGACGATTTTCGACCAATATATCGCTCTATCTCAGAAACGGTTATAGTTAGATGGGCACATTCAGCAAGACAATTTGTAAGCATCGAATTCCCTTTCCATCCATACAACATTTAGCGTGATGCCACAGGGGCGTCCCCAGGGCAAACAAAGATGTGATAAAAAATAGCGATTTTTGGACTTACGCATTGAATTAAGCATCCTATAACTCAAAAACTATTGCAGATACATGTAGATAGGTACATGCGGCGAGGGGTTTGGCAAGCACTGAATTGTCTTTTCATTTATGCAACGTTTTGCGTGATTGCCCCAGGGGCGTCCCCAGGGCAAACAAAGATGTGTAAAAATAGCGATTTTTGGACTTACGCATTGACTTAAGCATCGTATAACTGGGAAACTGTTGAAGATAGATGGGTACATGCTGCCAGGCGTTTGGCAAGCACTGAATTGTCTTTTCATTCATGCAACGTTTTGCGTGATTGCCACAGGGGCGTCCCCAGGGCAAACAAAAAATGAAGCCCGGGGTACGTAAAAATGACGACTTTTTGCAATGTGGTTCGAATAACTGAGAAACTGTTGTATAGTAGATAGACAGCTGACATGCACTAAATACGCCATACCTTCCGAACGCGAAGGCCGACGAATATAAACTTGGTAGACGGACGGAGCCTAGATTTGCGAAAGTCACCATATTAATCCTTCTACTTAGAGCAGCCTTCAGCGACTAACAAAAATACTCAACAACACGAGGCATCGCACGGCCTCTCTGCGATAGCTGAGCTTTTTGTTAGTTCTGATGTTGTAAATCTAATATTACTGGTTGTGTGTAGTTCATAGGCCTAATTGATTCTACGGGACAGTTGTTAGCGCATTTTATGCCTTACTGTTTCCCTCTAAGAATGTTGTATTTGTACTGTATGGCTACTATTTCTGTTTTGCAAACTTCTGGGTGAATAAAGTGAAGTGAATCGCGCGGCAAAAATGCGCCATATATATAGCACACTGGAGAGCTGCACATCGTATCATTGGAACCGCATAATCGCAGATCTTGTCTTACGCGAGATTATTTACAGTGCAAAAAGGCCATATCATGAAGATAGGCTATCTACATGTACAGTTGGTTGGCGTTGTGCTAACAGAATATGGCGTCATTAGCAAATTCTTCCTTCTGTCGACAGCCTTCGCGGCATGACTGCTGACCGTCGCAGAAACGAACGGATAATTGCTTGCCTCGATCGATATGCATCGCATCGCTGAACAGGTGACCGCATATCAGTCGTTAAGGCTTGTCAGCGGTTGAAGCCAATGGCGTATCGAGGGGCTGCACTTGCTTACATGAGCACGGTGCACCACCAAAATGGAGTGCCTATATAACCTGCAGTGTGGGCCTCTATATACAGGCTCTACCGGCAAAAGGCTTGCCTATTTCACACAGCTTATAAGATTTGTACCCGATGTTTGTTGTGCTGTGTGGAACCCGAAGACAAATTTCTGGGTACGCCACTGGTCAAAGCCCAGTTAGAGCCCAACGTACACTCGGCAGCCTGTGATGCCGAATGACTGCCGACTGCAGAGCGTTTCGCGCCATTAGCTACAGTCGCTGCGGTGATTGCCCAGCATTGTTGACACGCCGCCCTAAGTCTCTCTTGGCATCGATCTTTCTCCTCTTGTTCAATCGACCGCGAGCCGGAACTGAATGAGCTTTTGACGACGTCGTTTCGTGCTTTGCTTTTCTCGAAAACTGGACTATGAATATTTCTGGACCGAGTGATGCTGGTCTCACATACGGTTATATGTGTGGACAACGACGACATTAAAAATTCATCCTCAGTCCATACTTTTAAAAACACACTAAAACAGTAGCCTATACTTGCTAGACATTTGCTAGTATTTTACACACATTAGTTTATTCTTTGTTGTTTTTCTTAATTTGATTTAGGGTTTTATTAATAAGTACGTGTTTGTTTGTTTGTTTGTTTCTCCGTGGTCATCTTCAAACTGCAATTACTGTATGTTGGAGTGGATGAGCTCTAACAGAGAGCATGACTCGTATCCGACTGTAAACCATCTGATGATTATCATTGTTCATTACTGTGATGCTAATAAATGAGCATTGTGATTGATTGTGACATTGCAAACCCTCATTATCAACGTTATAATTATCATCGCCAATAGACCGTCGACTCGGTCGGCGAGACCTGCGTTGTTTTTGGTAGCGTTTATACGTTTGTTCCTTTGTTTGTTATATTATAACATTGCGGGAAATCCATTGCAGCTACCGTCATGAAAATTTCAGAATAGGAGGGCAATGGGTTTAGCATAATGTAATTAAGTTCTGCGCCAAATTAAACTGAAATTACAAACGATAAAAACAAATTGCGTCGTCAGCACTCTAGTGCTGCCCCTGGCGAATGCATAAAACAAACGAGGGGCGAGCTTTGCTGTGCTTTCGAGCACTTATTAATATCGACAAACGCAACGCTAGTATGCGTTTGGTCTGATATTAAATCTGCTGTAATTTTTTCTATCTTTGTATCTGTCCGGTTATAGATATCTTGGCGTGAAAGTTTGCACGACGGTAGATCTATCATCCGCACACATATCTCCCCGTTCGGTAACGATATCTTCAGGGGTCACCAAATGCGAGACCAAACAAGAACTTAGCTATCGCAAACAGGTCGCGCGTCAGATGCGCACACAATACGTTGTGGGCATCTATAGGCCTAAATATTACACCGTGGCCTTGAAATCTAGGTTAAGGGTCATTCAAGGTCACTGGTACGGAACCATTGGTTAGATCATACACGACTTATTATTAGTCGAGTTATTTGACGTTGATTATTATCGTGACCTTGAAATGTGGGTTAGTGGTCACTCAAGGTTATCGAAAGTAGTACCATTTGAAAGCTTGGGTACAGTTTCCTATTCGCCTGCTATAGTAACTATGGCCGTATCTGTAGCCATTTTGAAGATATTTAGCGTCAAAAAATGGCTTCACCTTGAAATCTGCAGGGTTCGAGGTCCTCCAAGGTCACTGAAAATGGCGCAGTTCGATAGACCATGTATGACTTTCTATTAGTCCGCCATTGTAACTACACTGTGTTTCAAAAAAGTTCACCCTTTTTCTTTTCGCAATAACTAAGTCAGATGTTGACCGATTTCAACAATATTTGGTGGGAACGTAGCTGAGTAAATTTGCAGCAAATTGGTATATTCCTTTCATTACATGGTAAAACATATGCATGAATATTATGCACAATAAAACGGTAAAGTTTATTACGCAATTACGTCACACGACGCAAGGGAAAATGACGCAACACAAACAAAAGCAAAGTATCCAAATATCAGATAATCAGCCAGCCTAAATTAGACAAGTTCCAGTTGCAATGTTACAGCAAATGTTCGAAGTGACGGCAAAAATTCGATCATCGTCGCTG
>Ga0209339_1001389_pt1 | contig 10345 bp, 13 predicted proteins | sample OlaalgELextract3_FD_187376 | JGI IMG/M metagenome (GOLD analysis project Ga0209339, IMG submission 187376) | Olavius algarvensis symbiont microbial communities from Tuscany, Italy - Type A ELBA extract 3 (SPAdes) (version 2) | ecosystem: Host-associated > Annelida > Digestive system >...
TTGTATAATTGATAAAATGAAGTCGACAGATGTGTTCGAAGTAAACACTTTATGAAGTGTCCTAAAAATCATATAAATCAACGAAAGCGGTTTAACGATGTCGGTTAAACAAAGTTGCTTCTTGTTGGTCCACTCTGTATGTCACTACAAAGTTGCTTCTTTTTGGTCCACTCTGTATGTCACCACTTCTTGTTACCTTTACTTTACACGGCACAGTTTGGCCACATTTTCACTTGAGTTCGGTAGGCTACAGTATTAACGAAGTCGTAACAGCCGATATTTAAACTGCATTTTAAAGAAAACAGCGAATTTTGCCAAGAGACAGATTAGGTCATGTTAGTAACAGGGGCCCATTAGGTCATGTTGTTAACGGGGCCCGTTAGCTTGTGTTTGAATGCTGTAGAACTTTGTCGATGTGTGATTAGGTGCGTGGAGCTGCGGGACCTCCAGGCCCCATGGTAAGTGCCGCCTGGTCCTATGTTACGGTAAGTGTTTTCTATCGTATTGTCTATCAATCAACTCGCGGTGTAATACTGCACAGAGCAGACCGTGTTTCTTCTTTACCTACGGTACTACTTTCTATTAGCGTGCAGGATTCCGATCAGTGTCCAGGAATCGTATTGACAGACGCGACGCCTGTACTATATCCACGGTTATAAACAGTTTAATTTGGTGTCGAGTCTTGCTAACTGTTTTATTAGCAGAGTGAGTGAAGTTGAATTGTTATAAAGCAGTAAAACAACATCAGTGTCAACGTTGTATTCGTTAACAGCGTGTTATATAATTATAACGTATGTGAGGTCAACATATAGAAATAACACCAGTCCGTCAGTCAATACTAGACCAGTGTGAACCAGTGAATATATCCACACAGCATATAACTGAATAAGTGGCAAATAACGTCACCTAATGTGCAGAGCGTCACAGACATTGTACGTGATTGTTATGATAAATGACATCTCTATCTCTGAGTATTCAATACGTTAAGTGATGCACAGTTAATAACGATCGTAAATTGGTTCTTTTTTTCTGAACAACGTGTTATAATGCATATATACAGTGCGTCTGATGAAGGGTGGCGTGTTTTTCAGGGTCCACCGGGTTGGCAAGGACCAGCAGGCCTCAAGGTAGTACTGCTTTAATATTGCTTCGCCATTTCGTAATTTAGCACATGTAGGCTTACAGGTTTCAGATTTGTTATCGTTTTAGTTGCTGTAAGTGTAAAACAGCGACTGAGGCACAAAACACGTGAAATCTAGAGATGACATAGCACGCTAGTTATACGTACGATAAGAGAGACACACAGCAGCTGGTCGGTGAAGCGATGTCAAACATCTTGCATCAATACCGCAACATTGATGACTCAGTGACTGCATTAGCAGGGCTTAACCCTTTATGAGCACATTAAAACCGCAGAGAAACGGACCATTATACAGTAATACGGTGATTGGTACACTGGCCGTTGATGAGTGGGCTGTTACATTTGGTACAACGAGGAGGGGCCTGGGCGGGCTGCGGCCCCGCCCAAACCCCTCCTCGCTGTACCAAATGTAACAGCCCACCCATTAACGGCCAGTGTACCAACTTCATGTCATTCGATATGGCACTGTAATTGTCTCTGTACTATAAAGGGTTAACCTCGCCCTCGACACATCTCTGAGACTCAGACTAGTCTTTCCACGCAAGCGACTGTACTGCTGGTGACATCCAAACTGGCACAACCAAGATAAAATATACAAAAAAAAACTAACTCTAAGTAAGTAAGTAAGTAAGTAAGAATATTTACAAGGCGACCTTATAAAACAGCGACTGATGCACAAATCATGTGAAATCCAGAGATGACATAGTATGTTGACCTTATTATTATTTATAATAATCAAAAAGTCACGACGCGCAGGAAACTAATAAAATGCAAAACTATCAACGCAATCAAACTGCTACAGTTAAGCAGTTAAGAAAAAAATGCGAAGAGACTGAAAATAAAACGTAAACAGTCGTCGTCTGTGAGAAGTGCTGTGAGAAGGTTTGTGTGTGTGTGTGTGTCACAAATCATTGTGATACACAACTGTGATACACAATACAGTACTCAGCAGTTCTGATAATGTTCAGTAACTTCAGTTATTCTCCAGACAACAGTCATTGGCCAGATGTCGTCTGTCGGACCGATGATGATGATGATGATGCAACAAACAGTGATGATGACAAGTCATCGTAAGCGGAGTACAACAACGCGCCCTGCCGTGTACTTCTGACCGTCGTAGTTGTTGTCGGCGACGTACAGACGTCGTCTGTCGTTATCGACGTACAGTCTTGTCGGCCACCACTTCAACTGTGTCTCGACCATCACATCGCGCACGAAACCCAGCGTAGGACAGTAGACGGCGACCCTGCGACGTAGCACGTCTGCCACGTAGATGAGGTCCTGCTGGTCGACGGTGAGGTAGCACGGTCCGTGGACGGGTTGTCCGGTGGTGGCGGATACTACACCGTGACAGCGCAGCAGTGTTCCGTCAGAGTCCAGGACGCTGATGCGTCGCGTCGCATGGCAGACGACCAGCTCGTTGGCGCGCACCTGCAGCGTCTGAAGCGCGTGGACGATTCCCGCCAGTTCCAGACTTATCTGTCGAACACACTTGCCGTCGGCTCTGAACTCCATGATTGCGTTGATATCATACAGAGTGACGAGCACGTGGTCGCGGCGCGTCACCGACAGACACCATGGTTTGTGGTTGTCGAGCGGCCACTTGTCGACACCGTCTTGCAGCGCGATCTTGAAGAGACACTTGTCGAGCTCGTCGCCGACGTAGAGGCAAGTCTGACGTCCGGACGACGTGATGTCGGTTGCGCCGCGGAACCGCGGGAAGTGTCGAGGACATTGCGTGCGAGACAGCGTCTCGGCGTCGTAGACGTCAACGTACGAGTCAACGGCGTAGCGATCTCGCAGAATGTAGAGCTTATTGTCGACAACCGTCATGCCCCAGACCGCCTTGCCTTGAGCCAACGTCGTCTCCACTAGCACACACCGTCAATACATACTCCTCTACACTAAAGATTTCACCTACAAATTTCATAGAAATATATTAAGAATGTTACAGAATTTTTTTCTTTCGTAGTACTATTATACAATGTCTTTCAACAGTTTTTTTGCTTGCCATGGCAACGCCGGTACAGAAAACATTTCGAACGAATGTCGGACAAATCAGGCCCGGTTCTATAACAGAAATGCTGGGGGCTGAAGCCGGCTTGGCCGGAAGGGCCATCCAATATGGTCCAATTCCGAGCCTCTACGAACAGTCTCTCAAGGTCACTAAAGGTCATTCGAAATGACGCCCCTGAGTAGGGCGTGTGTAAGCCCCTAATAGTATTCTCATCATAGTATAATTTAAGCGTGGAGTCCAGCCAAAATGTGAAGTCCAAACGAAAAAGTGTGGAGTCCAAAATGGTAAAGTGTGCTTTACAATGCGCGAAAAAACGTCACATTTTCCTACCAGAAACGTTCTGTGACGCCAAAATATGCCAAAAATGCGTTTGCGGCCGGGGGTTCACCTCGGACCTCGCTGAGGGAGCTTTCAACGCCCCCGTTAGGGGTCCCTGTCAGAATATTGCCATAACGTTCGGTAGGCCTATGGAAAAACTAGAATGGTGTGGCAACCCGACGATGGAAAAAGTTTGAGCACATGTTTAACTGTTTCGACAGAATACCGGCGTGTGACGGACAGACAGACGGACGGACAGATGGACATCTCTCTACAGCAGTGTCCGCGCTATGCATACGTGTCACGCGATAAAAATTCAAACCTACAACAAGCTCAGCAGTCACAGAGAGACCGCGCGATGCTTCGTGTCATTGAATATTTCGCTAAGTTACTCAAGATCATTCGAAGTGACACCCGTGAGTAGGGCGTATGTATGTCCCTATTAATATTTCATATCTTGTGTCGTTTCCGAGATAGAACGAAATATGGTCGAAATTTTTTCATACCCCTTGCATCCGTCGCCCCCATTAAGGGGGTCCCTGTCAGAATATTGCCATAACGTTTGGTATGGGAAAACTAGAATGGTGTGGACCCGACTGTGAAAAATGTTCGAGGCGGGGCCTATTTAGCCGTTTCGGCTCAATACCAGCGTGCGACAGACAGACAGACAGACAGACATCTCGCCACAGCATAGTCTGCGCTATGCATAGCATCGCGCGGTGACAGCCATAATGCAAATGCAAAAGAATGAATGTAATGAAGCTTGTCTTGATATGGCCTACACTACTAATTAAAGTTGGCACCATTGTTCGCTTCATGAATAGGCTAGCGTGTTTTATTGTGGAAATTGAATCTTGCTGAATTCGTTCAAATTAAGCATGCATAAGCCTCTAAAATTCTTGGGGGGCTAACAGAGCACTTGGGGGCTAAAGCCCGATTAGCCCCCCCCCCCCCGTAGAACCGGGCCTGGGACAAATGCAGCGGCGGAGGCATCATATGACCGCGTGCGGTTTTGAGCTGTCTAGTTTAAATCAGAGACAGAGTTCTACGCCGTTAGACCAGTTAGAAAGACGCGATGAACGTAGACAGTCAACTGTGACTTACCAGCGTCGTGTGCTTCATTGACTTCACTCAGCTGCCCCACGAGGTTCTCGTCAGTGACGCCGGCTGTGGATGTTGGTGCAAAGACGACGGACGTGACGTGGACGTCGTCATCAGTGACGTCACGATGCAGCAGTTGTTCGGCGACTGAGTGCCACCTACTCCACGTGTCCGCTGTCGTCGTGTCGCCGGTCAACTCCTCCGTCACGCTGCCTCGTCGCGTGTCGTCGTACAAAGCACACAGACTCACAGCGGCTTCCAGTTCTGTCTGCACGCGTTCCCGTCTTGTCACAATCTTCGTCAGATGTTGGTCCTGGAACACGCGCAGTTCGTCCACGAGTTTACGGACATCTTGGTCAACGCGCTGCTTGACCTGTTCGCCTCGATGTTGTATCGCTGCCTCCTTCTGACGAACAGCGCTGATGAGTGTGTTCCTGCCGTCGTCCAACCACTTGTCCGCCTGTCTCAACTCGACCACGACGCGTCGCAAACAGTCGGCGGCGTCTTCTGCCTGAGTCCCAGCACCTTTGACGTTGTTTGAACGCTTCACGTCATCGAGCAGGCGCTGTATGACGTAGTTGGGAGGCAGGCTGTCTACCGCTGCGTTTGGAATGACGACATTTCGTCTGCACTCGGGACATGCAAACGGCGCGTTGAGTTGACGACTGGAGACGTGCAGTTGAGTGATACACTTAGTGCAGAACGTGTGACCGCAGCTCAGCAGCTTGGGTTTGTCGAACATGTCCAGACAAATGGGACATTTCAAGATGGCGACGTCGTCAATGATAATTGAACACATAGCGACTACGGCGCTGTCCTACAACGAGCCATTCATCACGTGCGACAACAGCATGTTCTTGATTTCGACACTCGCTGTCATGTTAATCGGTGTCAAACACCGCAAACCAACAGCTACTAATGCAGTCTCTTTCTCTGCATTATATAGGCCATTAGCAAATTGCTTTCTTAATTATTTTTTTGACCTTTGTAGGCCTATTAACTGTTACGGAGTGAATAAAACAATGTCGCCACTGCGATAAAAAGCTGGCCCCGCTCGCCGCGCCGATCCATACCGATCTTTTGTTGTGTTGACGCTGAGGGCAAGTCAATATCTCTCAGACGGGGTTGACGGGTCGGCAGTGCTTTCCCAAGAAGGGAGCTATCGCCCAGACCCAGGGGAGCGACTAGGAGAAGATATGAATGCGGCGACAGAATCAGCGACGCCAACCTTCTAGTATAGTGTTCCGTAGTAATTATTATGGGTCTATCTTCCTTAGTTTTCGAGATATGAGGAGGAGATTGACAACGGACGGACGACGGACGGACCGACGTCGCCAACCGACGCAACGCATAGCTGGCGCTCGCAGCGGGCCAGCTATGGAAGGCGTTCGGTTACAGCAAGTTCACTGAAGGTTATCAGTAGCTAGTCTAATAGCAACGCGAAGGAATTGACCAGTAATTAGTTCATCAAATCTGTTGTATTGTATCAGTACAACAGATTTCATGAACTGATCACTGGCCAGTTCCTTAGCGTCGCTATTAATAGATTCATCCAGTACAACATATCGTAGGTGAGCTGATATTCGCTATAGTTCTCGACATATCAACTGCAGTGTAGCAGTCGGTTCCGTTCCAAGCGGCAGCCTGGCAAGCACGAAAATGCCTGTCACCGACAGCAGTTAGCAGTTTTGTTATTACGGGGTTTTATTATGTATCAATGATGTAAAATAATTACCCGGTTTCTAATAGACTAATATAAAACGAATAATCTCAAGCAATGACCACAGTTATCAACGCTTGTTATGTGTAGACGCTGAATCTTTGTGACGTCACAGACTGCATCAGACGCCGCTCTATGCCATTGCCTGCTACTTGTTTCCCAACAACTGACCACATTTGTCCTAATTTGTGAGGCTGAAGTAGCTTAAGTATTTCCATAGTGAAAAATACATGGCAATGATATTTTACTTCCAGGCTCCGTGAGGGTTAAATGAATTTTCACCGACACGCTAAGCTGCTGTTTCTAAGATCATTAATTTCATTGCAGACCGACGTTTGTTAAGATGGTAACAACCCGCTCGGTTCGTTGTCGATATTGCGGTTTAAAATCATCTGATTACCATCACTACCGTGCCTACGTGCAATGTCATCGGATGTGTGGCGCAGTTTTTGTAATTTTGCGTTATTTAGCCTAGTCACTGGCAAGCTATTAAGCCGCCGCCCGCGACAGCGAGAGCGGCTTAGTGCATCGATGCTGTCCATCTGTTCGTCTGTCTGTTTGTCTGTCTGTCTGTCGCCAAAATGCAAAAAACGTGATTTTCTCAAATACTAAGCAATTTAGAGCTATGGTGTCTATTGACGACCTATAGGAAGTTATGTAATTGGGCTTTTCAAAGAACCCATTATTGAATCCTTACAATCCAAGATGGCTGAGATCCGCCATCTTCAAAATCGACATGACGTCATTTTTTCTGCCGACGGTGGTCCGATTTGGATAAAATTTCGGAGACTGGTGCAGAATGACATGTCCACTGCGGTGATGTGGTCGAAATCGAAACCAGATGTAGAATTCCAATATGGCGGACGTCTGGGCGAATTCAATGGCATGTCATCCCAGAGCCACCTGCCACAGTGCAGGGTGCTGCCACCTGGCGAATTCAGTGTCATGATTTTAGAGCTACATGTCACATTGCAGGGTGCTGCCACTTGGTGAATTCACTGTCATGATTCCAGAGCCACATGCCACATTGCAGGGTGTAAGAATTCCATCCGCCATATTGAAAATCGTTTTTCGCCATATTTTATTTTTTATTTTTTGTTTTTAATACAGTTTAGGCTTTGACGAGCGGCGGCTTTCGTATCGTCTCCGATACACTTGTTTCATAAGTTATTTGAAGTATAAATGTGGACGACATGTTTATATTTTAGGGTGAAAGAGGGTATCATGGCGAAAAGGGAGAACAGGTAAATGATTTTTGTGTGTACATAAAACATTTTTTTAAATTTTATTGATATTTAGCCGTTTGTGCGCCATGATACAGGGCGACTACGTGTGACTCGATTGTTGTGTGATGCAGGGACTGAACGGCGAAGAAGGACCGATTGGCTTACCTGTAAGTCACCTGTTGATTAGTTGACGGGTGTTAATAACCTGCCTATCAGATGCTGCTGCTGTTGCAGCATCACTCGTGCGTATCTGTTTCATCGTGCTGGTTGCTTGGCATCTACCTGCATCTCAAATTAAACGTGTTTCACTGCAGTCGAGTGAAACTGTTGCTAATTAGATTAAAGTTGTTTGAGATCAGTAAAGTTAGAGATAGGTTTACTAACATTGTTTTCCTTGTTACCTACGCTACATTCCCACGTTTTACGTAATAATATAATAAAGTACTGTATTATGTTAATCTACCTCGAGGCTCTGAGTTTGCGTCACCTGCTCACTTATAACGACTCGTTTAATTCATGTACGTTAATGCATGCTCCCGTTGGTGCAGCATGCTGTGATGCATATTCATTAGCTCACTACGCTCATATTCTCCTCATTACTGTTGCTTCAGGCCGATGACAGACGTTCTAAATACGGGGCAGAGAACGGCGGAAATTTGTAGAGCTTGTGTGTCATCGGCCTTAGACGCCTTCACAGCTGTCTGACTTGATGCATATTCATTGATTTCTGCAGCGCCGGCGAACGACAGCGTCTTTCTGCAGTGTTTTTACGACGGCAGTGATGATGGCGGTGATGATGATGATGATGATGTTGATTATAATGATATTAATAGATAGACGTTTTAGTCACGCACAAATAACAGATGATGAGGACGACGACGATGTCACTGTATTTCAGGGACGTCCAGGTATTCGAGGTATGACAGGTGAACCTGGATTACGAGGCTCGCCAGGTGCTAATGTGAGTCATCACTCGACACGTTCGTCGTCTCTAGATTCTGCTGATGCTCGTAGTGATGATGATGATGATGATGATGATAGAGCTAACTGCTGTGTGATTAGAGAAAATAACAACAAACAATGCACAGCACGACATCTCCGCCCCGACTCGGCTCAGCGCAGTGCAGGGTGCTGCCACGTGGCGAGTAGCTCTGAGGCGTGCAGACTGTCCGATTTCTATGACGTTTTGGTCAGTGATTTTGCCTGTGGCCCAGTTTCACCCCCCAAATCAGCAGGTGTCTGTCATCTACGATCCATGCTCCGAGTTACAGGACGACGGTTGTAGCGGTAACCTTACGAACACTCAAACTGAAAAAAACAGTCGTCATGACAACCTCTAGTGGCCGCTGTCGCCAGGGTGACATAGCTACATAGAAATGTCTGACGGTTAATTAAAGTGGACTGTTGCCATGGTTTTACTTGGCTATGTCTTGTCACGTGACTTAGCTTGTTGCTTATACTAGCGGCATGAATGTCTCAATCTCGGTGTTAATGTATTGCATGCTGCTAGCAGCTTGGCGTGGATCGACGAAGCATGCTGTGACGGTATACATTGCTCAGTCAACTTATCATTTCTCTACGTATTCTACTACTCTCTATAACATAACGTACGTTAGGCCTAATACAGCATGCGGCAGAATACGACAGTCGTACAGTGTGGATGTCGCTAAAACCATCCTTATTAAACTCTCACAATTTCATGAAAATAACTGTAATTATTTCTAAACTATCGACTATTTCTTAAGAGATTGTTTTATATTGCCAGACTTTGTGTACACTTTTGGTAAATAATATGCAGTCGTGCAATAAATCGGTGTTTGAGAAAAAAAACTTTTGTCTTCTTGCGTAACACTTAGAAATATCAACGTATTTAAATGAAATTTCTAACAATACAGCTGAGGGGATGCTAAATCTACAGATCTAAAATAAGTTGTCTTTTCGTTAAATATTCTTTGTTAGCAGTGGTGTAAAAATGACTTACTAAAAGTACCATTACAACAAAGTTTAATTAAACCTTGATCTTCAACGGTAAATTCCATTGCTGTAGAGGCAATTTTACTAACGTCCTTTTTACATTGCTGCTAACGGAGAATATAATATAACGAAAAGACAAATTATTTTCAGCCATGTAAAGTCGGCATTTCCTCGGCTATGTTGTCTGAACTTCATTCAAATCGGTTGATATTTCTAAGTGTTATGCAAGAAAACAAAAGGAGTTGTTTTTTTTCTGAAACACGGTGTATAGTTTGCCACGGTGCGCTACAACTACGCTACCGAAGTGTTGGCCGACGCGACAGTCTGTGCGGTGTTCTGCCGTGGCAGGTTTCCAGCTGCATTCGCTCCAGTGCGGTCTGTGTAGGCCCTACGTACAATGAAAGCAGTGATGTAGTTGAAGACACGACTGCTGCTGCTGCTGCTGATGATGATGATGATGCTGATGATGTGATAACGTGTGTTGATGTTGACACAGGGAGCTCCAGGTATCAGTGGACCCAAGGGTGACAAGGGCGACACTGGTCGACGAGGCGACGAGGGTCCAATGGTTTGTACATGTAGTTGCCCAGTGCAATGACTACTTGTGTTCTAACCTTACAGCACTTTGTACGGTACCATGCAGTTGTATCTTCAGAGGCGTGTAAAGTGTATCTATACTTTAATAGCTCGAATGATTTTGGTGCAGCGAAGAGAAGATAAATACAGCCGCAGACCTCCTCGCCGGGCGTGCGTCAAGCAAGGGTCAGAAACTAAAGACACAGTTACACTGCAGACTCCGAATCCTGTGTCTCGTACCACAACTTCATTATCATAAATGTTGAATGTCG
>Ga0209339_1001390_pt1 | contig 10343 bp, 4 predicted proteins | sample OlaalgELextract3_FD_187376 | JGI IMG/M metagenome (GOLD analysis project Ga0209339, IMG submission 187376) | Olavius algarvensis symbiont microbial communities from Tuscany, Italy - Type A ELBA extract 3 (SPAdes) (version 2) | ecosystem: Host-associated > Annelida > Digestive system >...
CCCTGAGAGGAAGCGACTCCGAGGGGTCTTCAAAGCAAAAGCCACGGCCAATCGTGAGGCTTACCTAACAGCAATTATCGACGAAGTTGAGAAAGATCTTCAGTGCAATCGGCTGTGCTCTGCATTTAAAGCAATCAAACAGATCTCTGGTAAACAGACCCGCTCCAACCCTGTCAGTATAAACAAAGCCGATGGTTCGCCATGCGAGAATGAAGACCAGGTTTTGTTACGCTGGAGGGAGCACTTTGAACAGGCACTTAACCACTCGCCTTGCACGAGCTCTGCCTCACCAGACACAGACTCATCCTCTGCCGCTGCTGATGCCTCAGCCTCAACTGACGAGCCTTCGCTGTCAGAAGTTACTAAAGCCATCACCAAGCTCCGAAACGGCCGCGCACCGGGTTCTGATAGAATAGCCGCCAAACTGCTGAAGTATGCCATCACTCCAGTTGCGAAAGCCCTACACTTCCTCTTCACCCACGTCTGGAGAACGGGCCACATTCCCGCCGACTGGAAGGACGGGATCCTCGTCACATTCTACAAAGGCAAAGGCCCTGTAGCAGACTGTAGTAGCTACAGGCCAATCACACTGCTCTCCATTCCAGGCAAAGTTTTCGCCCACGTGCTCCTCGCCAGAATCCAGCCATTGCTCGATGCTACAAGGAGACCGCAACAGTCTGGATTTGTAGCCGGTCGATCTACAATAGGCGCAATCTTAGCCTTGCGTCTGCTGGTGGAGATCCATTGTGAATTCGACTGGCCACTGCACGTTGCATTCCTAGACATTAAGGCAGCCTTCGACTCCGTAGACCGTCAGGCACTGTGGAAAGCGCTGCACAGTAGGGGTATCGCGAACATTCTCCTGGATCTGATTGTTGCTCTACATGAACACACAGGCTCCTGTGTCCATCATGGTGGGAAGCTATCGACAAGATTTCTGACCATGTCCGGGGTCAGACAAGGCTGCGTGCTGGCTCTGGCCCTATTCTGCGTCGCGATCGACTGGATCTTGAATCACATGCATGCCAATCTGGGCATTATGGTGGGCTCATCATCCTTTACCGATCTCGTGTATGCTGAAGATACCACCTTATTCGCGACATCATCCCAGTCGGCAGTAGAAAGTCTGTCATCCTTCCAGAATTCCGCCTCCGTCTTTGGTATGCATACCTCTTGGCCAAGCTGTCAAATTCCCTGACATTTCCAGGTTTTCCAGACAAGTGGTCACCCTGTCAGTGACCTAATTTGTACTGCATGCATGAGCCTTGTTTTCTAACAACTTGTTTTCTGACCATCGATGGCACACCAGCAGGAATCCGTGGTAAATTAAGTGGTGTAAATAAGGCAGCTTGAATGACCTGCGGATGAAGAGATGAAAGGTGTCTAAACAGCGAATGCAGGCGTAACAGGTTTGCAGAAAGCCAACCTTGTTTCAACAACTGTCATTTTCCAAATTATCATCAAACAACCTAAACAGTCGTAAACTAAAAACCTGTTATTTAAAATTGCTGCCAAACCAATAAATGATTTCTCATATACGCAGTCAGCCATAAATCAGCAACTAAGCTTATAGATCCAAAGACCAACAGGTCATGCTGGTATGAATTAATAACAACACCTGTTACCTGCAATTTTCATAACTATTTTTCCCATCTCTAATAGTTTGGATGGCCACAAAATTTAATAATTAAAAGGCGTCTGAATTAATAGAGAAAATATAACAAGCACAATGCAACACATAAATATAAAGATGATCATTGCAAAGAGGGATCAGACGGACACATCTGTTGACAGTGAATGGTGCATACACATAGACAACTAACCAACATCCATGCAAGATGATGCAGCATCTTTTGATTCATCTGGTTGAGGTAGCCGAGGACATGGCTCCATACTGGAAGGTTTCGCCTCTTCAGGAACTACATCAAATAAAGCGAACTATAATTATTTTTAAAATGTAATAGCAAAACTACACTACAGAGTACAGAAGCCCATTCACTGATATTTCTATCCAGAAAGATTCACATTACTAACTGTATGACTACAAAAGGTAATGCACATGCTAGTCCACTTCACTGCTCATAAAACTTGCCCTTGAGGTCACAATATATCAACTGTAACTCAAACATACAACTGACACAACTGTGGAATTTTCGCTCCCAAGATCATCAGTCTGGCAAAGGTAGAAGCACCAGTCCAGTGCAATGACATGTAAATTTTGTGTTTTGGTAATTGAAATCTAAATCATTCACAGTGCAAATTATCTGAATTCTTGTTGAAAATAAAGATAACACCATAATACTACAACAATACTGTCAAGGCTGATGTCATTCACACTTACATAAGTGCAAATAGGCAGTCAGCTATTCGCACTTACGGAAGTGTGAATACCTAATATTGTAACTTAACATCATAAACGTGGAAGTGGTGATTAAAATATACGTTAAACTGATTTAGTTGCATATTACAATAAAACTAAACTGTAGAAAAATAAAAAAAAACTAATAAAAATTTTAGCATGAGCGGGATTTGAACATGCGACCATGTGGGGGCATAGATGTGGGGGCATTGCAACGATGTTACCACTGTGCTAGGTGGTACGCTGGTGGGCTAGCTGGAAAGGTCGTACATATGTTAACTCTGTTTAAACAGTAAGTAAAACTAGTAAGTGTGAATACGCGCCCGCCTATTTGCACTTATGTAAGTGCGAATATACAGTTCCTACTGTCAATCATAGTTGAATATGCAATTAAAGTACAGGCCTGTTCGCCTTCGCTCTTTCCATCCATGCACAGTACGTGTCCTAAACAATCCCTGCACCACTCTGTCAATGGTATTAATACTAAATGTTTTGCCACAATATGCGATTAAATGCAGATGGTCACTAAAAAAATTATGCCCCTACTGAGCATCGAACCCAGAACCTCTAGCACGTAGATTATATTTTCCTTCCCTGAGGGACGGAAAATAGTGCTGGGAAAGTATAATTGTCCGTCCCCGAGTCTCCCAGCACTATTTCCCATCCCCAAGAAGAGTAAGGGTTAGTGGCAGTTATAGCGCCGAAAACCAGGGGGAAAGGGCTCTGCCCCCTCCCCAGAATAAAAATAATAATTGAAATTATAACAATATATTATTCAAAATAATAAAAATAATAAGAGTAAGGGTTAATGGCAGTTATAGCATCGAAAACCACAGGGGAGGGATCTTGGAAGGGGGCTAGCCCCCTCCCCAGAAAAAATATAATTCTAATTATAACAACATATTATTTTTAGTTATTTTTCGATAATTACATTTTTCGTGAAAATTCAAGGAAAGTAGACGAGCACTTTTCGCTATTTTTCGTGAAAATTTCACGAAAACTAAGGAGTCACTTTTTGGTTATTTTTCGTGAAAATATGGTGCATAATAAAATAAAAACATAGGCTATTTTGTACGTCGTTCTACTTAACGTTTGCTGAATGTTGTTTTTAATTAAATTTTTACATTGTAAATGTAAGCTGACAGACTTATTATTTTTGCTTGTCATTTATAACTGAAAAGGTTAAAGATACTCTCAGTAGGCCTACGTTATGTACAATACCGTAGGCCTTAGTCAGCAATTTGCCTGAAGTCTCACGTACAATAGTGACAACCATGAGTGTGATATGTATTTTAACTATGCTGAAAAAGGTCTTTCTTTTTCAAGTAACACATCAATTTTTAACACAGAAGCTGCATTTAAACCACAAACTTCCTCAGTGTTGGTAACTGATGACTGAACAGGCTTTAGATACTTGGGTTAATTTACGTACAATACCTTACACCTTAGGTCTATTTAGCAGTTTGCTAAAGTCTTATTTGGATACGTCACCTTTTGTAGGCCTATTCATCACAAACCTCATTAAATGTGAGATGAAGTGTACCTTTTAAGGTAAATAGCCACAATTAAGCTATAACTGTTTTGCAATTTTAACGGGAAATTTACAAAACCTTACTTAGGCCTATCTTGGCTGCTGCGTATTTTAACGAAAAATAGCAAAATCATCTAGTCTAGTTTGCATGAATTTTCACGAAAAATAACCGAAACGTGACTCCTTAGTTTACGTGAAATTTTTCACGAAAACTAGCGAAAAGTGCTCATCTACTTTTCGTGAATTTTACCTAAAAATAACACCTTGCTTAATTAATTGTCTGTAGCTGTCAAAATCTCAGATAGTTTTTTTAGATTTATCATGAAGGGGTGTGGAAAAAACGTATCATGCTTCATAAAGTGACAGAAATTTGTGAAGATGGTTTTTTTGGTCATATAAATGTATTACCAACTAATAGAAGCATTACCATGTGTTCAGAAATCACGATCATTAAAGGTCAGTAGAGACACAGTCTGCTTCAGCTGTGCAGAACCTAACGTCAAATGTGGAATTCCGTTGTCCAGTCTTACAGATGCAACTGTCATTATAAACGAAAACGTACAACTTTACCAATGCCAGTCATTGTTTAGCTGAATACATAGGTACCTACGTGTCATAGTGATGTGGGAGAACCTGCCTGTTTGTGTTAATGTGCAGGTTCTGCAGGCTGATGGCAGTACCGAGGGTGTCTGTGTCAATGCTGCAACACTTGCACTTGTTGATGCTGGCGTAGCACTGAAGGACATTGTGTGTTCATGCACTGCTGCCGACTTGGACTTTGCCTCTGGCGAAGGATCAACACCTATCATTGATGTCAACAAGTTAGAGCAACGGTGCAATATGGTGACACTGACATATCTTCCCAAGTTGGAGAAGATTGTCCAGTTGGAGTCGACCGGTCGACTACATCAAGATCGGCTACGTGATCTGCTGGAGGCCGCAGCTAAAGGATGTGATGAGTTGCATAGTATTCTTGAGACTGCAATTCGAGAACATGTCAAGAAGCTTGCTTCTAGCATAGAATCAAGTGGATGACTTGAATGTGATTAATTTGTTACTTATAAGTTGCGCTGTCTGTTCATACATTACGTTCTGACTCGTTTTGCCAGTTTTTAATTGTTTTCATTCCAGTGCTCAACTGTCCGATGATGAATCTAATAGGAACAAAGGCTCTTTTTCACTGACAAGTCTTGCTAATGTGGTTGAGGCTTCATTGGTGGGGAATGTCTAATTTAAACGTATTGTATGAAAAGAAAACTCAAGAGTATGTTATTTGACATACATATTTTTTAAACACATTGTCAGAGACTGCATAAGTTAAAGAGTTCACCATAGTGGACTTGTCTGCAAATGTACATTATAACAACAATACAAACTAGTGACATAAATCCCAAGCTTGCAGTGGTATGTACATATCTTTGTGCCTTGTATTTTTGACGTTGCTGTCATCATCAAGGATTTCATTATGAAGCTAAACAAGAAGGCCCTAATGCCCACCATAACCTCACAAGGGCCTGTGAGTCTTGAACGCCTCCATCAGTTTAGACTGGCCAGAGGCATAATGCTTCTTACCAGTCTGTTCATCCGTTACCAATTTGTGAACATGACATTTTCAAAACCATTAATCAATTTTGCTGCAAATCAGCACAGTTGGTCCATGTTGGTACGTAAGGAGATGAAACGGTGAACTTTGGGGGTCAGTTGGTCAAAGGTCAAGGTCGCACGACGCCTAAGTTAGGTGTGGAGGCGTGGTGGAGACGTCATTCTCTGTCCCTTCAGTCAAGTAGGTTTTCTATATCTGTACTGTAAAAAGCAGGACTGCCAGGAAGTTGGGCAACAGCGTCAGAGATCACTATCACTGAAGCACAATCAAGCATATGGTACAACATAAATAAGGCTTTTGAATGTAGAAGCATGCATGCCATATCAGCCACGGTGCGAACACATATTGAACGTTGTGAATCATTACTGAACGACTTGCATTTCACAACATGAACAACACGCACACAAACATTTCAACAGCCATTCTTCTGGTCCACTTTATAGGTTTGCCAGTGGTCCTCGATAAATTTCCCAGGAACTTGGAGCCTGCTGGACTGGAGTGGGCCAGATGCCCTTCCAACAACGTCCAACCATTGAAGGCAATACAATATGAACATGTACAATTCGACACAAAACTTGCATAAGCTAGTAGGCTACTGAGAAGTAAAAACAGCACAACGGACGGCACTATGGTTGTTGTTAACATAGACTGTAATCAATGACATTTAGACACATTAACACACAAACACATGTATATAAACGGCAAATCTGATCTGAGGTGGTCCGAATAGGCCTACAGTAACAGTCCTAACTTGCTGTAGAAATCATAACTTGATGAGAGTGTAGCAACTTATTACATCGCCTCGGCGACAGCTGGCAAAGTTTTATTTTTGGTCGCCTGTGTGTTTGCTAGGATGTTTGTTACCATTGCAACATTACAGGAAATAGTTTACATCTATCGTCACGAAACTTAAAAAATAGACGACAATGGCCAGTAGTTCACTAAGTGGCAGCACCGTGTATTGTGTAATGGGGCACGGGGCGAGTTTTTTTCCTGCCTGGATGCACTTGCTACCACTGTTTTTACTATGCATAGTGTGGACTATGCCGTCGCAAGATGTGTCCGTCCGTCACACGCCGATACTCTACCGAAACGGCTAAACATATCTTCAAATTTTTTCACCATTGGGTAGCCATACCATTCTAGGTTTTCGACACTAAAAGGTATGGCAATATTCCGACGGGACCCCCCACCCCTAACTGAGGCGTCGAATGCAAGGGGTATGAAAAAATCGTGATTTTTTACCAATGTTTCGCTTTATCTCGGGAATGATACAAGATAGAGCCATATACCTAAATCTAAAAGTGTAGCGGTCAAACTGTGAAAAATGATGAAGCAAGTCTAAAAAGTGTTAAGTTGCTTTTCAGCGTCGACCGCTACACTTATGGTGTAGCGGTCGACGCTGAAAAGTGTTGAAGTTAACACTTCAGAAGTGTTGTTCCTGTACACTTTCAGAGTTGACTGCTGCACTTTTAGAGGCCCTATGGAAGGCGAACAGGAAACCGTACCCAAGCTTTTGAATGGTGCCATTTACAATGACCTTGAGCGACCCCTAACCTAGATTTCAATGTCACGATATTATTCAACGTCAAATAACTCGAAAATGGTAGGCTACAAGACAGCGCTATACTTCCAATGGCCGACCAACAGAAAGTCATGGTCTATCGAACTGTGCCATTGTCAATGACCTTGAATGATCCCAAACCCAGATATCAAGGTCACGCCATTATTTAACGCTGACTATGTCAGAAACTGTATGAGATACAGATATAGTTACAACGAAATACTAATAGGGACTTACGCCGTACTCAAGAGTGTCATTTCCAATGACCTTGAGTGACTTGTGAAATATTCAGTGACACGAAGCATCGCGCGATTTCTCAGCGATTGCTGAGCTTCTTGTACTAACCTAACTAGGTGTGTAAAACACACAAAAATTACATTCACTTATTCACCTTGGACATCGAGGTTCTGATATCATGTTAATTTTTATCCGCGCGACGCGTATGCATAACGCGGACTATGCCGTCGCAGGATGTCTGTCCATCTGTCACACGCCGATATTGTGTCTAAACGGTTATAGCCTACATAACATATCCTCAATTTTTTTAACCGTTGGTTAGCCCCACCATTCTAGTTTTTCGAAACCAAACGGGGTGGCAATATTCCGACGGGGGCGTCGAATGCAAGGGTGAAAAATCACGATTTTCGACCAATATCTCGCTTTATCTCGCAAACAGATAGAGCCATAGTTACTATGGAAGGCGAATAGGAAACCGCACCCAAGCTTTCGAATGGTACCGGTTTGAATGACCTTGAGTGATCTTTAACCCAGATTTCAAGGTCATGATATCATTCAACGTCAAATAAAGAGGCCGCGCGATGCTTCGTGTCTGTCAGTAGTTAGCTTCAACATCAACAGTACAAAACGTCGAATAGTCTTTTATTGTTAAGTTACGTACGCTACAGATTTGTCGATGGATGCAGTTAAATGCGCTATTCTGTTGTCATTGGCGTAACGTTGAGGCTTCTTGTCATTAACATTTCGTCGTCTTCTCCGGCAATCCCGCCGCTTACTACCAGCGATGTGTCATAACTTGCTTGACGGTGGCCGTCCACCGGCGACCGCGTTTACAACACCTGCCTGTTGCAGCGTCAACACAGGCAGTCAAGCCAGATATAGGCTCAGAATCGCGATTTCTGCTTACCCCACCTGCATTCGACCCCCCGTTAGGGGGGTTCCCGTCGGAATATTGCTATGCCGTTTGGCACGGAAAAACTAGAATGGCGTGGCTGCCCGACGGTGAAAAAATTTTGATGATATGTTTATTCGTTTTGACATGATCCACGATTTGATGTTGAATAATACCGTGACCTTGAAATTGGGGTTACACGTCAAGTAAGGTCATTCAAACTGGTACCATTCGACAGCTTATGTGTGGTTTCACCGTTTCCTATTCGCCTTCCATAGTAACTATGGCTCTGTCTTGCGTCAATTCCGAGATAAAGCGAGATATTAGTCGAAAATCGTGATTTTTTATACCCACCTTGTATTCGATGCCCCCGTTAGGGAGGTTCCCGTCGGAATATTGCCTTTCTGTTTCGCACGGGAAAACTAGAATAATGGGTCTACCCGATGCTGAAAAAAGTCTGAGGATATGAGTAGTTTTGACAGAATGTACGAACGTGACGGACAGACAGACACCGCATGATGGCAAAGGCCGCGCTTGATGCTAGCATCACGCGGCAAAAACGGTAACAAATTTACAATGGCGGACCAATAGAAAGTTGTATGTGGTCTATCGATGTGCGTTATTTTCAATGACTTGAACAACCCCTAACCCAGTTTTTAATGTCACGCTATACTTTGATGCTAAATACCTCATAAACGGTTAAAGATACGGCCATAGTTACTATGGAAGGCGAATAGGAAACTGCACCCAATCTTTGAATGGTACCAGTTTGAATGACTTTCAGTGACCTTTTCAAGGTCACGAATCACGATTATTTAACGTCAAATAACTTGAAAATGGTACAACATACAGCTATACTTACAATTGCCGACCAACAGAAAGTCGTATATGACCTATCGAACGGCGCCATTTTCAATGACCTTGAACGACCTCTACCCCCATTTTCAAGGTCACGCCATTCTTTGACGCTGAATATCTCATAAACGGTACGACAAACAGACATATATATAGTTTCAATGAAATACTAATAGGGACTTACACATGCCCTACTCAACAGTGTCATTTTGAATGACCTTGAGTGACCTCGAGTGACTTAGCAAAATATTCAATGACACGAAGCGTCGAGCGGTCTCTTGCGGCAGCATTACATTGTAGTTTCCGTTTTCGCTGTTTAATGCGTAAGGTGTCCTTATGTAGAGCTTCTCAAAAATTTATCAAACATGTCTATGTTTGTGCTTAGGATAAGATTACACCATTCATACACCTGAATTTTCCAAATTTTTAGACGAAACTCCCTAACTTACCTTATGCGCCCAAGCTTGCCCCAGTTTTTATTGCGCGTCAGCATGTGCTGACGCGCGATATTGATAGCAATTCTGTCTGTTCGACCGTCCGTGCAGTGTATGTGCCTAGCTGATGACGTTGACGACGCTATACCATCTCTAATCTAGTAAGCGAGTCTGATCCGGCCGCAGCTGATGCGCTGCCGTTAAGGTGCGCCTTGGCGGAGCCGCTGCTTATGCGCTTGCTGATTCTCTCGGCCAGCATTCGACGTTCAGGACTGTAGTTGTTCCACAGGCCGCACAGTACCTCGCCAGCAGCGACGTCTCCGACGTTCAACCCGATCATCCGGATGACGAACAGGCCGTCGCGTCGAAGATAGTTCTCCGTGAACTTTGCGAGGACAGCAGGCGGCCGCTGTGCCGCGTCGAAGGCGCGCAGCCGCCGCCTCACGTACTGTACCTGCCCAGCCCAGTACAGCGACCGGAACAGCCAGGCCAAAAGGTCGCCGACGGTGACGACGGCCACGAATACCAGCCAGAACCAGAGGAAAATGAAGATCTTCTCGTTGAAGAGGTTGATGGACAGCGCGCACTGTACGACGTACTGGTGGACGCGGGACTGGTCACGGATAGCGAACTCGCACAGTGTGACGCGTGGAAAGTGCTCCAGTCGAGTCCAGTCCAGGTGACGAATCAGCCGCTCGACGACGTGCAGCCCGTACAGGCGGTATTCGGGTCCGACGAACGCGGCGATGAGGAGGATCTGCGCGACGGCGTTGGCAGCGTAGATCACCTTGACGACGACGTAGCTCGTGATGAGATAGTTGCCGTAGTTGCGGCCGCCAAACAGGCAGCAAACCTTAGCGATGAAGTG
>Ga0209339_1001391_pt1 | contig 10342 bp, 4 predicted proteins | sample OlaalgELextract3_FD_187376 | JGI IMG/M metagenome (GOLD analysis project Ga0209339, IMG submission 187376) | Olavius algarvensis symbiont microbial communities from Tuscany, Italy - Type A ELBA extract 3 (SPAdes) (version 2) | ecosystem: Host-associated > Annelida > Digestive system >...
CAGATGGCGCCTCCCCAGACTGAGGTTGCGCATATCTAATTGCAGCCTACTACTCATTTATCTACCCCGAAAGGATGAAAGGCTGAGTCGGCCTGGTTGGCTGACCTACAGCCGACGGTTTACCCACATAAGTGGTTACCCGTCAGCTGCAGGTCGAGCGCAGGAGAGGGAAAGTTCGCCGGTCGAAAACCGACGTTCTACCAACTCAAGGCGCTCAGGCATGGATCACACAGTTTTACCTGCAAACTACATGTACACCATGCCTGCCTCTACCTCGTAAGCGTTCACCAGATGGCGCCACCACTGACTGAAATGGCAGACATCTAATTGCTGCTTACTACTTATTTATCGACCCAGAAAGAATGAAAGGCTGAGTCGGCCTAGCTGGCTGACCTACAGCGGACGGTTTACTCACATAGATGGTTACTCGGCAGCCGCAGGTCATGCGTTGGACAGGGAAAGTTCGCCAGTTAAAGACCAACGTTCTACCACTGTGCCACGCAACCCTCAATCCACGCACCAGAAAGAAATATGGAGACCGTGGTTTCTCCGTAATGGTTCCGCTCCCGCCACGTGGAACACTGCCTGCTGCACTATGTGCTATATAAATGTAGTTACAATAATTGTTATACTTCAAAAATTGCAACAACAGGATTGCAATAAAAACAACCATCGTAATATGGAGACGGTGGTAGAACCTTGCAAGTCACAGTTAAATTGTGTGAAAGTCCAAAAATTAATTAGAAATGTTGATATGTATAACAAACCACAAACACTTGCCCAATCGTCACTTTACACACGTACACGTTGTCTTTATACAGTTTCTATGAAGCTTTTTGAGACATTGTAGCAAGATGACGGTCAGTAATTCGATTGTTTTCTATTCTGTCTGTATTTATCACGTCCAGTTCAACCGTTGTGACACAGCTCACGAGTGCGACAGACGGATGGACGGACAGATAGATAGACTGGCCGTGCAGTAGAAGCTAGGCTTATGTACTGAATGCAACACCATATCCACATCATACACATCACTTGTACAATCTGTAAGGAAGCACAGCTAACGATATTGCATAACAAATCCAAATGTTATTCAATACAGTGCCTACAAAAATATTTTTTTACTAATAATACTGCTATTAGTAAGCACGAAGTGAAAGCCTGGAGTGACAACAACCAACAAAATAAGTGACTACAAAAATTACAGCATATTTTCTACACAGACGACAGTAACAAATTCGTAAAATATTTACCAAAAATACAATATAAATACGAGTAATTTACTATAATGCAAAAGCAATAACTTGCAATTACCGCCAGTTTAACAAATATAGACACTGTGTCTCAACTGAAGTTCCAGTCAAAAAACCAAATTTCCGATATGGAAAGTCAATGTCAGTTGCATTAGTCTGTGCTTAATATGTCTGCCTGGTAAACGATACATTGCAACCCATAGACTAAAAGCTGTCGGTCTTTACTATTAAACTGTCTCTCTTTCCTAATATGACCTTGAATGACCCTAAAAAACATTCGAAGTCTCAAACTCTATAGGAATTTCTATTTAATAGAGTTTTATCAACACCGTGTATATACTACACTTTTTAGTCGAGCGCTCTCAAGCGTAGCTAAGAGCACTCGACTTATGTTGTATCAGTCTTTTATATATATATTTTTTAATTTTTTTAGGTCGCAATATCTGCAAGACCAGATTGAGAATTGAGATCAGGATAATTGAGTGGTTTCATCAGTGGTGACATAATAACCGGTATATCTGCGGACAATAACTGAAGAATCTAACAAGCTCGTTGACAGACACAGTGAATGTGAAGAACTCAACGCCAATTGCACAGATGCTTGCAAGAAGAATGAGAAGATGCTTGACTGATACAGTGGTAATATCCAGTGTCAAATTTTTACACCGGACTCAATAAATATCAGGTCTGTACGTCTAAGCGCTTTAATGACAACTGACACCATTACAGATTTCGAGAAGGTTGACCGAGTTTGCAGAAGTTTGTTGGCTGCAACATTTTCAGTAAGTAATCTAGATGGATATTCCCGTGTTAAAAACTTGGTTTTTCGAGAAGAAGTTTTTAAACGTTTACACCTCATAAGCTGTGCAATATATTTGGTTAAAACTTATAATATTTGCACTACATAAGTAGTTATTAACCGTTTAGACTCCAAAGGCAATTATAATACCACATCGAATAATACAAAGTTGGTACAGTGGCCGTTGATGGGTGGGCTGTTACATTTGGTACTGCAAGGAGGGGCCTGGGGCGGCTGGGGCCCCCAGGCCCCTCCTCATTGTACCAAACGTAACAGCCCACCCATCAACGGCCAGTGTACCAATCACTGTATTGCTATAATATAATGGTCCTTTGCTCTGTGGTTTTAATATGGCGATTAAAGGGTTAACGTCAATAAATGGAAATTTAATTCTGTTCAGATTTCTTGTTGTTAAGTATATTTGAACATTGTTGGTTTCACTTCAGTTGAGACACAGTGTAAAAATACTGTGGGAGATTCTGTTGCAAAGCTCACGTAATCAATCACAGCACAACCATAATTCACAACCATTAGCATTAGAAAATATCCACAGGTCAGACCATAATTCACAACCACTAACACTAGACAAGTACCCACTTGTCAACTTGAACAATGTTCTGGAAGACACTGCAACGCAGAGACAATAATTATTTAACTAGAAGCTTTCCTATAAAACTTTCTCTTTTCAAATCTGATCTTCAATGACCCTGAAAAAAATTTAAGGTCACAAACTCGATAGGAATTTCTGTTAATAGGATAGTTTTATGAAGATTACACTGTATGTATGCTATAACTCTATAAAAATGTTAAACCTATAAACGTTGGAATGACTCGTAAAGGTCACCCAAGATCATCAGCAATGGCACTAATCAACACTACCTTCTGTTGTAAACATGTCTCCATCATGCTCCGTTTCAGAGATATTACCATACCAGCTATTACCATTTGCTTGGTGCAGTTGACTACTTTGTGACTGTGAACAGTACTCTAGTTAGGTTACAAGAGTTCAAGTGACAGCCCACATGTGATATCCTATTCACTGACAGTACACCCTTGCTCTTATATGCTATGAAATAACCTTCAAGGTCACTCACTCAATGTCATCTTTAATGGACTATTTGATACAACAACAGATAACATATTTCAAACTTGACTAGCTTTCTTGAAGGCAATGTATATCAGAGACAATTATTCTTCAGCAGAGAAATTTTCTCTTCCAATATTGCTTAGGCATCCATACTAGATGTTACTATTTCCGTGATAAGTGATGACGATCTATCAGCAACATGGATATTCTAGGTTTTTTATGCACTAGCAATACACAAAAAGATGACAACACAGATCTTGCAGATGGTGACGGGTGTCAGTGGGCGTGGTCTAACTGGTGGAGGGCGTGGCAATCACAACCATTTTCTTGGCTGGAGGCGGCTCGGGACAGTATCGCTCACGAAGTTTCTCTCGACGTTTCCGCTCGGCTTTCTCGAGTTCCTCCGCCTGAAGTCTTTGCCCCAACGCTGCATGCTTCTTGGTCGCTTCAAAACTGAACCTGCACGCCAGTCAACCAAGCAGCTATCTCGGCATCTGTTTAGCAGGCCTTCTGTCCATGGTCACCAGAGCATAGTTCGAGAATTTGTGACTCTCGGTTCTATATTCGTTAAAATTCGTGAAATTTAACCATTTTTAAAAAAATTCGTAAAAATTCCTAGGGTCATTTTGGGTCTACGTTTACACTGACAATGGCGTTTTTAAAAAAACTCACAAGCAACAACAACATGTGATGCTGAAAGGAACTGGTCCACATGACTTCATCCATAGCAAGATCGAAGAGAAAACTGGACAACAACGTTAGAGCATTGAGTAACTTGAGTTCACGTGAACTTTGGAGTTCACATTACGGATAAACTAGTAACTGAATTGTGAAGTAGTTGCAAGTTGCAACTTGCACACACATCAAACTGATGTGCATGTAAGAAGTTAAAAAAGAACAAGTATAAAATAGTAAAATTCTTTGCCTGTTTTAAAATTCGTTAAAATTTGTCATTTTTTTTAAATTCTTAAAATTCGTAAAATTCGAATTGTGAATTTATATGCACATTTTTTGCTCAAATATACAAACCCGGGGCTATCTTATTGCCACTGATAGTATGGGTCTATCTTCACTCACTTCTACACGGCGAGCCCCTGAAAAAGCTATATTTGGTAAGGTACCAGTAGTGCATAATAGTCATTCAAGGTATTCAAGGTCATTCAAGATCACTGAAATTTGTACCAATCAAAAGCCCGTGCGTGACTTTCTATTAGTCTTCCACTGCTACTATATGCCTATATGCCTACAAGATTCTATCCACACATCAACCTGTTTATCTACGTTCACTTCTGTTTCCGTATGAGCCCATGCGAGTCCCGCGCTCGTCCAGTCAGCAGCAGCTCAATGTTCCAACTGTAACAACTGACTTTGGTAGGCGTGCCTTCAGCTTCAGCTACTGTCCCCCCAAGATTTGGAATGAAATCCCAGCCGCCACAAGAAATGTTCCAACTGTGCAAACTTTCAAACACCGGCTTAAACCAACCTGTTTAGTCTTACGAACCATCATTAAACATGTCCCAACATCCCATCTGGCGACCATCCGCGCCTTAGATTCAGTCGGTCATATACTCCGACATTGCACGCGTTATAAGTCTACGTATTATTATTACTATTATTATTATATTCTATCATTTCCGAGATATAAGGAAGTACTGGTCGGAAATCTCTGTTTTTCGCCGTTTTTACCCAACCCCGGTCTCGTTTAGAGCCATGTAACCTAGGACATGAAAGTTGGTGTCAAAAAAACACAGAGTCTGTGGGGCTTGCCGTTGGTGAAAACTGCGTAAATGATTTTATACGCACTTCTTGTCTTCACATCGTACCAGGTTGCGACAGACGGACGGACGGACAGATGGCGCTGCCTGCCTAAGTTGCACCCTAGCAGAGCTGAGTGCGACAAAAATTGCAAAGGAAATAACAAAAAAAGAAACTGTTGATCACGAAGTAACTGAGACTCGGTTTTTTTAGACAGGAAAACTGTGATTTTTACGAAAAAATCCACCAAAAAGTGGCCTGCATCAGCTGATGTATTTTGGGACTTCCAATCCAGCAGGACGCCAGAATATTTGTCGATACTTACTCGCCCCTCTTCTCTTCCGGCAGGTTTTCCTTGAGCAGGTATCCAGCTGTGTACGTGGTGTATTCAGGCCACTGGTCCCTGCGTGCCAGTCGTGCCGTCTTCTCGGTTTCGATCATCTCTTTGTACTCGGCCGTGGACTTGCGGTAGACGTCGTTCAACACGTTTCTGCAGTTCAATGGCGCCGATGAGCAGTTCCACGAAGCACGATCTGCATATCAACCAGACAGTGGCGGTTCTAGCCAAAACACTGTGGGGGCCGGGCCCCCGAGCGCCGAGTGGGGGGGGGGGGGGGGAGGGGCTATGGGGAGTAGTCGGTGGAAAAAAACTGGGGGCCTGGACAACAAGTGAGGGGGCAGAGGCCCCCCTCTCGGCCCCGGCCTAGAACCGCCACTGCAACCAGACCAGCAACGTATCGATGCAATTCAACTGCTCTTGTCGGTTTAGTGTAGCGAGAACACGTTCCGGCTGATGAACGTAGTTACTCTACGCTAGGCACGGTTAGTGCCTAGGTGGGTGACTGTATTTGGACGGGTAAACCACCTCGGCGCGGAGACAGGCACCAGGCCTACTTAGCCTGAGCCTGCCCTCTGTGGCAGGCTGAAATGAGTACCTGGCGAAAGCCGGGGAGTAAACAGGCATACCGCGTAATACACCAGCCCGTATTCGTGGTCTCGCAGTGTTCGCTGATGCCTGGCTGGTGGCTGGCTAGCAGAGATCAGTGCCGACTTACGGGAAGCGAAAGCGCATCTGAGGCATGACGCGGCGATGCGCTATACAAATCCACCATTACTTTCCTACTTTACTCTTAGTGGTTGCCCATTTGGCTTAGTGGTAACGCATTGGCATCGATCAACGTAAACCTATGAGCCTGATAAGTCCAGTCCAGTTAAATGATCCGTGAAGGCAATCCGGGAGGTAATAGAAGTCCACTAGGGTGGAAAGGACTTGTTGAAAGGTAGGTTTTGAGCCTGGAGTGAAAGAGTGAAGGAGTGATGGATGCTGAAAGTGCTGATGATGACAAAGATGACTTGACAAGTGAATGAGGAAGTGAATCGAGACAAGACTGGCGAGGCTGACGAAATGAATCTGGAAGTAGAAGTACAGCGTGTCCACAAAAAATCAAAGCCATCTACTTTTTAGCATCGCGTCATCATAGTGATCATACCGCAACTAAACGGTCTATTTTGGCACAGCGATTTAAGAGACTAATGCCAGTCTGTCTGATTATGTCTTCCACCTCACCTGCGTAATGCCCATACCTAGTAAAACGTTTCAGACAAGTTACATTTTGGCGACAAACAAAACAGTCAAACAGTAAAACCCCAAACTCAAAAATTCTCAGCATTAACTTAACACATGCACTGAACCGTGAAAACATCACAAAACGTGCTCAAAATGTCCATCGTGAGTCCTGACACAAGCAGTGAGACAGCGACGCCACTGACTGTTGCAACAACAATCAAACGGTTCAGCTTACTCCATTCGACTAACAGTCTCTTCGGTTCTGCAAGACGTCATTAACATAAAATGTCTCAGGTAACCGTAAGGGTATTACACAGGCTTTGTTGAAGTGCAACTACTGCTGTGTCCTGAGTGGACTATGGACTCGGGAATAAGTCCTCTAAATTTTAGTAAAATTTCACTGGTGCTAAATAAAATTATGCTAAAAATTCTTTGGCTTTGTTCTTTGAGGACGCAGCTAGTGTAGATTCCAAGACGAGGTGATGCATACACGATCCATTAATCGTGAACAGTTCAGAGCTGCGTTGAAACGAATCTGGAAGACAAGGTGATCGATGCAAACCTAAATGAGCGATCTGTGATTTTCAATAAGGAGCTGGTTGGTAGGCAAGAAAGGATGAAAAAATCTGAAGACACTGCACGGTGCTCCCACCTGGCGAATACTACTGAAACATAATTACATCTGTCAAGAGCGTAGGATTTCTATTACATTTTTGCCGCGCAATGCTATGCATAAACACGGTCTATGCCGTCATGCGGTGTCCGTCTGTCTGTCTGTCCGTGACATTCGTGTATTCTGTTGAAACAGACAGTCCTAAACGACGTTGACGTCGTTGAGTCCTACAGTCTCGCATCGACTGAAGCAGTCAACCTGGCTAAGAACCGGCCACTCTTGAGGCTGCTTGCTACGTACGAGTGGTGCTATACATTCCTGTGATCGAAAACTACAGCTGAGAGGGGACACAAACCTGCACGCCTGTAATCCAAATCGAAGTTTTCGGAATTCTGATCCAGATACAGGAAATGGATCCAGCATGTATCTAGACTGTTCCAGATCTTGGAACATGCCCAAATGTTATCTGTTTGTCTCTTTGCCAATGTCAATCATCTCATCAAAGTTTGGTTAAAATCCACTGACCACTGTACGAAAGATGCTAGAACAATACTGTAAAATACGTTATCTTGTACTGTTAAAGAAAGTGCAAATGTGATCCGGAATGCAAATCTGGAATCGAATCAACACAAGAATTTAACCACTTCTAGAGGATCACCCTTTGCTCATGCCTACCAAGTTTGGTCAACATCATTAATGCGTTCATAAGTCATCTTGTAGACAGTCAGACACCTACTGACTCTTGCTTTTAGGCGCCGCTTACAAATACTCTTACTTACTTATTTACACAGACACCACACACACCCTATAGACAAACCCAAAGTGCACTGTAGAAATAGGCTGCTCAAATGTTCATCATTAACTGTTTTAAGTGGTCAGACATAGCAATGCAAACCTCGCCCCGTGCCCTATTACCAGGTGCTGCTACCTGGCGATTTTAATGGCATCACACCACAGCCATTGCCTGTTAACTCTGAAAGTTTCAGGAAGACAGCTGCAACCTTTTCCAAGACAGTTGCATTATTACAAAGTTAGAAACATGATTACAACGTTATAAACACAGGTAACTAATACAAGTAGCTCCGCTGTGGTAGACAGGCCGCATGATGCTTTGTCAGTAGTTAGCTTCAGCAGTACGATACCTTGAGCACCGTCTTTTATTATTAGTCACTTCGGCTTCAGATTTACCACTGTGTACAATTAAATTCTGTTCTCTTCTCTTCGAGGTATTCGTCCGTGCTGCAGGCTGTGATACACAAAGATTCACTGATGCGTCACCGTCTGTGCGATACACTGCACGTTCGTCCGTCGCAATTGTTGCTCGTATGTCTAGCAGCAGCAGTCATTGATCGATAGCTAGTTATTCATCCAGAATCGCGATTTTTGCTTACCCCACCTGCATTCGATGCCCCCGTTAGGGGCTCCCGTCGGAATATTGACACGATGTTTGGTACAAAAAAACTAGAACAATTTGGCTACCCAACAGTGAAAAAAGTCTAAGGACAGGACTACTCGTTTTGACAGAATTTACAAACGTGAGAGACGCACGGACGGACGGACGGACGGACAGACAGACACCGTGACGGCAGCATCGCGCGGCAAAAACTTACTGGGAAAACGTTGAGTGTAGTAGCCATCGCCTGGTCGTCCATAATCCATCACAACTCGGCCGGTGTAAGTAGTTGCCGGACGTCGATACATGTCAATGTTCAGGAAACTCTCGATCTGCTCGCCAAAGAAATGACTTCTTGTTCTTTCACCTGGACATAGTCAGAAATAACCACGTTACCGTATTTAAACCATATGTGTAAAAAGCTAGGAAAAATTTTTTAAAAAGTTAAAAACAGGAAAAGCGTGATACAAAAAGGTGACAACATGAACATTATGCTCATACAGTGCACAAAATGATCACGCAGGAGACAAATGGTACTAGATGCAAATTTTTAACTTTCTTTTCAGTTTCATTTAAGTTTCTTTCTTTGCTATCAGTAATTTCTAAGTTACTAGTCTTTGCAGGTCTATTTTCTGTTCTATAGCATAAGTAACAGAATATGTAATGGTTTTCTGAGTAAACTGGCAAATTTAGAACAGAAAGAAAGCATTGTTAAGACCTTTCATGGTGCTGGGAACAGAACAGAACAACAGTGACACAGTAATAGAGTTATGGATCCTCGATCATTAGAATAACTGCTTCAAACGGTTTGTCACAATGTTAACAAAAATCTTAGGCTTAGTTATAGCTAAGATAGCCGAGCATACCAGTGACCAGCAAAATATTCACTCGGATATATTGTACTTATTAAATTCCTAAACGCACTCCACTGGTCATAAGTTGCTGCCTGGTGAGTGGTTAGCTGCCAGACTGCCCAACACAATGTGTCCACAACCAGGTCACTACAGTATGCATACCTACCGTATATTTTGGGGCACATAATCATGGAAGTATTTATATAATTAGAAACACCAACTGCTCTGCTGGAGTAAGAATAAACGTAAAAGCACTGGACATGTACTTTTGGGCAAAGGCAAGATCTTTGAAAAAAATTTCCGAAACTGTTGCAAAGATTTTCGTCATCTTTTTACAACAGACACAAGTGCTTGGCCAACGAGCTGGTATAGATTTCAGAAGAAAAATCTGCCGTTTGGTCAAGTCACGTGCAGCAGACAGATGGAAAAGGAATCTCATTATTCGAGCGTTAACGTAATTCTCAGCTAGTAAAAGCATGCATCGAATATTGAATAATCTCACCGAGTTTCATGGGACCCCATTTGACAGCAGCCAAGCCGCGACACGTGTCATGCGCCCGTGGAATTTCATGCGGTCGCATCTGTTCGTCGATGTACATGGCGTCACACGTTCGTTCCAAGTCTCGGACCAGACTGTCACTGTATACACGACTGTAGCGCTTGGGAAAGCAGCGGCCCTTGTCGCACTCAGTCTGCTTCGGTGCTGCCGGCTCAAAATGGAAAAAAGTCGAGCGATTCTGCAACACAGTTGTTGGTGATTAATGACTTCCTCATACTCGGTTTCTGACAATTTGCATATCACCAGTAGCTGTGAAACGAAAATCAAACATGACAAACAGGATCAAAAATGACAATGATACAGATCAGTAAACGCTTATGTTGTATGAACTGCAGACAGCCTGACTCTTATCTGACTCGGGTGGCGCGGTGGCTTAGTGGTAGGGCGTCGGACTTGCGATCTAGTAGTCACGGGTTCGAGGCCCGGCCACGACGCTGCTGCGTAACAACCTTAGGCAAGTTG
>Ga0209339_1001392_pt1 | contig 10342 bp, 5 predicted proteins | sample OlaalgELextract3_FD_187376 | JGI IMG/M metagenome (GOLD analysis project Ga0209339, IMG submission 187376) | Olavius algarvensis symbiont microbial communities from Tuscany, Italy - Type A ELBA extract 3 (SPAdes) (version 2) | ecosystem: Host-associated > Annelida > Digestive system >...
AAAAGTACAATAATTTATGGGGTACATCAGCACTAGAGTACTGGACTAAAAAGGTCTGATGGCCCGTAGCTCAACTGAACTGTGGTCTCTGTGGTCTACTAACTTACTGTCAACAACATCCATAACACCTGTATGCAGCGAAGCCAGATATTCGTCCAGAATCGCGTTTTTGCCTACCCCACCTGCATTCGACGCCCCCGGTTAGGGGGGTTCCCGTCAGAATATCGCCACCCCGTTTGGTACGGAAAAATTAGAATGGTGTGGCTACCCGATGGTGAAAAAATTTCGAAGATATCTTTATTCGTTTGGATATGATCCACGAACGTGACAGACAGACAGACGGACACACACACACACAGACACCGCATGACGGCATAGGCCGCGCTTATGCATAGTATCGCGCGGCAAAAACTGTTGCACAGCTCAATGCAGACGTCTGCTGACCATCGGAGTAGACGGCGCCACATCAGCCGTATGACTCACGAAAAAGGTGATACTTGGTGTCCCTCCGGAATGTCAAAAGTGAGGAGCAGGCCCAAGTCTCTAGTCGCAGACTAGAGACTTGGGCCTGTAGTATACCAAATTTCATCAACATTGGTTCACACTAGTCAGTGGTTTGGTGTGGTATGGAAAACTAGAATGGTGTGGCTACCGGTGGTGAAAAAAAGTTTGAGGATGTTTACTCGTTTCGACACAATACACGAACGTGACGGACACCGGACGGACAGACAGACACCGCACGACGGCATAGGCCGCGCTCACGCAGTCATCGCGCGGCATAGGTGTTGTTGTGTTGGCTTACATACCTTAATTCACGTTGGACCATCTATCTTTGATTAGTAATTAAGTAAACTACCAAATAAGACGGACCGCTGAGCCCTAAGATTTCTCCAGTAGGCCTATATGCCTAGATTTACGTAGGACTACATTGTAACTTCGGCTGTAATTGGTTGATTGGTCCGCTGTGCAAGAGGCTATCCCAGCAGTGATTTGGGTGCACCCTGTCACAGAGGCTGTCCCTGAAAACTAGCTGGTGTCTGCAGATTGTTAATACAAGTGTGAGGCGGTCTGCACATCAGCACAGCATTCCTCCCCAACACACGAAGTACATCACAGTGAAACGGAGACGAGTGTGATATAGTCGTATTGACGTCACGCAGCTGCTGTGACTGAGATACAGAACGTCATTATAACCAGTCGTCACTCACTACACTTACAACGTACGTACTATTAGGCCTATCATAGACTGACAGTCGCGGCTGTGTCTAGTAGCGGTTGTGCACTTCGACAGGATTCCTGCTGTTGTTCATCTACGCAATGATCAATATGAACATCGTGTCGTGGGGCACACGCGAGGTAGCGCTCGACGACGTCGATGTCGATGTTGCTAACCGCGTCAAGCAGCCCAACGCTTGGACGAGTTTCATACACGAGGTACGCTTACTGGGACTACTGACAGTCACAGGCCCACCTGGAATCAAAATTCTCAGTAGGGCGTGACAAAGTAACTTCATCGCGACAAGGGCAGGCCTAGCCCATATACTCGTCTACACCTCGGAGTGGAAGCGAGACCGACCAAGAAAGATTTTCTCGCTTCGGTTTAGTGAAAAAAATGTCATGAAATTACGCGTCTAATACCAGATAATAATTGTTACGGTTGTCTGTGGGAGTGAGTTATATAAAGGATGCAATAAATTGAAGCCTACAGGAGCATTTTATGCAATCTTTTGCAAAGAGGGAGACAGCGTGCTACCGGACTTCGCTAGTCGCTACTGGTCGACGGAGGAGCGAAGCGTCATCGTCAGCAGTGTACACACAAGAACAGTATCACCACCAACGAGCGAACCATTCTGTCCAAGTCGAAGGCGAAAACTAATGCTTGACTACGACATATTTGACATTCGCTACATAGAATACGGCGTGTTATTTTTAAGTTCGTGCGTAGCGGCATACACTCGATGACGCTGACGAAGACCGACAGTCAGAGTTGATGCCGATGTCTCTCAATCGATGTCACTTCAACCATCGTATCCGACAAATGGCACCTACTCTAGAAACTGTACTAACTGTGCAACACAGAATTACAATGTCGTTAAGAAGATTGCAACTTTCTATCGACATTGTGACTGTAGCCATTTAACTACTTTGTCTCATTGACTTGTTTGTGAGCTTGTGCAACACACAAAGGCTGTAATTTATTGCATTTTGACAATTTTTTGCATTTATTGCACCAGTTGATACGTCACAAAGATCTCCACCTCACCTGCAATATGTTGCTGCACTACCTTGTGAAAGTTAAAAACCAAAAATGTTGCTAATTTTGACAGCTTCTTCAACAAACTGCTGCCGTATTCCTAAGGACACTTTGAGGACTTGATTTAACATTTGACAGTAGTTAGACAGACTGTCTCAAGGCTGCTGACATTGAATGACTGACTAACATTTTAAAGTTTGTCAGGCGATGTCTCGAATCAACAGTTGAACGTTCTTCACTTAAATATTGTTGCATCATGGTGATTTTTTCACCATGATTATCTTTGCACCATCTTCGTTCTTTCTAGGCTATACTTCATGTATGTTATATGCACATATTTAAGTAAAATCATTAGTGCGACATGTTTGTGGAAGGTCACATAAGATTTCGTATTAAATTTTAGTTAAACATATTAATCGTTACGTTGGACATGAAAATTTGGTGTCATTTTTTTGCAATTTTCGAATTTTACAAGTGTAGCGACATACTGCAGGTGAGGTGCAGGTGGAAAACTTTGTGGTATAAATAGAGAATTTTCCTACAAATCAATTGGTGAAAAAATTGAAAATCGATCCACATTTGCCAAAGTTATTATCAAACATCAAGGATTAAACGTTTTTGAGACACAGTATAGTTATTCTGTACCAAACGTTATGGCAATATTCCGACGGGAACTCCCCTAACAGGGGCGTCGAACGCAGGTGTAGTAGGCAAAAATCGCGATTCTCAACCAATATATGGCTTTCGAATCGATGACTTGTGAGGTGCGATCAACAATACACGGTCGACGGTGCAGAGGTAGATCGCACTTAGCGTGTCCGTTTACCACGCAGACCGCCACGCATCAGTGACTCTTGTTTATCACATATACACTGTAGCATGGACGACTACCCCAAGGAGACCAGAGCGCAGTTTAATTGTACGCAGCGATAAATATGAAGCCGAAGTAGCTAATAATAGAAGACTGCTGACGTACAGTACACGAAGCATCGCGCGGCCTCTCTGAGTCAGCAGAGCTTCTTGTTATTTACTCCATCAGACAATCGTGACAAATATTATGCATTATTTCATAACATATTTTTTCGCTAAACCAAAGCGAGAAAAATCTCTCCTGCTCTCGCGGGCGACATCGCTTTAACTCACAGAGTGAGTGACAGACAGACAGACAGACAGACGGACAGACAAACAGACAGACAGGCAGGATTCCTGTAGCGTGTAGCGTTGTCGGGATGAGGTCATGTTGTAGTGCCGTGTTGTGAATTTATTGTCAGTGTCTTCGTCATCAGCTGCACTGCGAGATGTTTGAGCGCCGCCAACCGGCGACTGACATGACATGACATGACGGCGCTGACTGAGTGTCAGTGATGACGTCTAAGACGGTGTGATGTGACGGTGTCATGTCGTCTAGATGCGACGTGTGGCACTGACGGCCTGCTGCTGCATCAAGAACCGCTGTGTTGCTTTCATCGAACGCAAGAGCCAACCGACACCGACTACCACGCCACGCTCTACCAAGAAGGACGACATTGTTAAAGAGATCATCGCCGAACTCGGAAAGATGGACAAAAACTTTGCTTCAGGAAAGCGAAACACCGATCAGCAGTCAACCAATGTAAGATGACGCCATAATCAATACACTTTGTAGCTTCATTGACTAAATTCAGTAAACGCGTGCGATATTTGCCTGTGATTGTGCTAACTTAGAAACGCGCCATATTGGTCAGATCGTCAGACACTGTTAGATGACACAACTGCTATATTCCTCCCTTGCAATTCCTCTTACTTACTGTATGGATACGTGCTGAATTGTATACTCGACTAACACGAATGTGCGAATACATAAGCGACGTCAGTGATTAGTCTATTTACGCTAGGAATTAGACATAAAATCAAACCAAAGATAAATTTTTCCCCATGAGTAGGTACCCGCTATAGTGACGATCAGTTGAGGGGTTTTGGCGAGAGGAGGGGTCAAATTTCACCATCTTTCGTATAGGCGGCTTGTGTGGTCGTCAAGCAGTTGCGTCCTAGAAATGTGTGTACATGGTAGACGAGGGCGGATACGGCTAGTACGCCGCCTGCTGTCAGCTTACTGGAGGAGCGTCAACGGAGCATCGTACGACAGCTGGACAGCATCCACGACACAACTGCTGCACGCATTGCTGCCGCCATCAATACACCGCCAGTCAGTACAGTATAGCACTCTGTCTATCTTTATGAGCAGTTATTTCGCACGCGTGGTGCCACTTCATTAGACCTAGTAGGCCTACACATATTTGTGATTTCTCACAAATAAGCATGCAACATGTGGTCAGTGGTCAGCCATTGGTCCGCAGTGACAGTGGTTTGGACTTATGAGATGGAGATGAAGTCATGACAGTGCCACACGCTCGCAGCGACACCGACACGTATTTGTTGCAACCACGAACTCGGACTCAGAAGAAATAAAGTATTGCTTTTTACTTCGGTGTTGCTGGTTACGAACTGCACGAACTTAATATTGTTACCGGCAGGCCTGCGCCAAGCGCAGCCATGCCGGTATTGTTTTTACTCAGTAGTCCAAAAATAGGGTTTTCGCCCCGCAGGGGGGACACGTTGCCCAGATAAACGTGAAATTTGGCAAATTTTACGTTTATTGGGGCAGAAATGTGGAAATACAGCCCCCAAAACTGTCAAAATGTCGAATTTCGTCATAAATTTGCCCCTCAGGGGTCACTCGTTTGCACAGTTTTTACGAAATTCTCAGATTTTAAACGCGTCGATAGGACGCTTTTAAGTTTTTAATTTGGCCACTTTTGGGGGACAGACAACCAAGTTGTAAGCATTTTCCCACGGTGGGGGCATTTTCCCTTAAAATTTCAATAGCCCATAGTGGCAAAACTATTGCTCGGATCAAAAAAAGTTAGGGGGGTACAAAAATAATACGGTCCTCCTCTATCACCATGCCAAGTATGGTTTGGATCGTGAGTCGCGCGCCGGCTGTAGACAAAAAAGTGTGATGTTTTTTGTCTGTCTGTCTGTTTGTTTGTTTGTCACGCTTTGGAATTACAAAGCTTGTGATAACGGAAACACTATGAAGCAGTAATATTTTAAAAAACAATAATGGTGTCATTGCATGCAGGAAGGTTTGTAGTTGTGCACCTATATTCAAGTTTTTCTGTGGACCCTCAGAATTTTCCTTGAGTGGAAAATTTATACCAACAATTGCCTTGCCATTTTTGGCAATTTTGGCGGCCGTAAGGCCACATTTTTACAGCCACACAGGTGAAAGTTAGAGTGACCGAGGGGACCTGGGAGGCCCTCCCCGCGCCAAATTTTGTAAAAATTGCTGAAAGGGATATACCCCTTTTGGGCAAATATATAGATTTTGGGGGCTCTAAGCCCACATTTTTAAAGCCACAGCGGAAGAATTTCGCGTGAGGGTGCAAACCTTGGAGATCCTCGCCCACGCCAAATTTGGTAAAAATCGGTTAAGGAGATATACCCCTTTGGGGCAAATTTTTACCAAAAAATACCAATTTTGGCGATTTTGGGGGCTGTAAGCCCACATTTTTAAAGCCAAAATGGTTAAATTTAGCGCTAGGGTGCGGACCTGTGACTCCCTCCCCCATGCAAAATTGTGTAAAAATCGCGTAAGGGGAGTGTCCCCTTAGGGGTAAATTTTACCCCAAAATTCGAAATTTTCACGATTTTGAGCTATTTAAGCCGACAATGTTGAAATTTTGCTTAACAGTGCGGACCTATAGGAATCCCACAACAACACAAAATTTCCTCAGAATCGCTCAAGGGGCCTGCCGGTATTGCATTGCCCCGCGGGGTGATGCATATTGATTTCTAGTTTTGTTTGTTGTTTTGTCACCCTTTGGAATTATGAAGTTTATGATAACGGAAGTGCTATGAAGCGGTGTAATTTTCAAACAATTATGGTGTCGTTGCAATCATACAGGAAGGTTTGTAGTTGTGCACCTATATTCACCTTTTTCTGTGGACCCACAACATTTTCCCATATGGGTAAATTTATACCAAAATTTGCGATTTTTTTGCGATTTTGGGGGCTGTAGGCCCACATTTTAAAGCCAGAACAGTGGAATTTGGTATGAGCATGCAGACCTGGGACTCCCTCCCCAAAGCCAAATTTCATAAAAAAAATTGCAGAAGGGGGTATAAATTTATACCAAAAATTACCAATTTCGGCGATCTTGGATCTGTACGCCCACATTTTAACAGCGACAATGGTTAAATTTGGCAAAAGGGTGTGGCCCTGGGAGTCGCTCCCCGACGCCAAATTTTGTAGCAATCGCTTAAGGGGATATACCCTTTTAGGGCAAATTTATACCAAAAATACCACTTTTGGCGATTTCGGCGCCTGTAAGCCAACATTTTTAAAGCCACAATCATGAAGTTTGGCGTGAGGCTACGGACTTGGGACACTCTGCCCCGCGCTTAACTTTGTAAAAACATCGCTCAAGGGGCCTGCCGGTTATGCTTGGCCCGCGAAGGTGATGCATATTGATTTCTAGTTTTGTGTGTTTTTACCTGGCATGTTCGTTAATTGAGAATGTAGGCTACTGATTGAATGTTGCACATTAGTTTATGAATGTCAGATTTGGTCATATGCTTCACGCCTAGAGTACAACACATATCTGTGTGAAGTGTATGCACTTATGGGCATGTTGTGTGTGACGTGCAGGTTGTAGGTCTACCTGCTGGACGCAGCAAGTCAGACAACAATGTCGTGACAGACGATCTCGGCAACCCATTCTGGGTGGCTGACCGCGACCTCGGTACAGGTCCTGTACGATCACTCGACTTTGTCGAAGCTCAGTTTTGGCGCAAATTGATCGACAAGTATTTATATCCAATCGACGCAGACAAAACACACGAAACAAAACTCGTTCGCGATCTGAAGACGCTACGAAACAACGCCGTGTTTCTTTTCTTCATGCTCAACTTTTTGTGGCTTTTCATCATCTTTCTACTTCAGGTCGTTCAAGAACAACTTAAGGTAGGATCAGTTTTCAATATATCTTGGCCGATAGCTAAAAATTAGCAACAGGTCTACATGAACGGAGAACCTACGTTGACAGATAAAAATGTTAGGGCCTATACCACAATGAAAGTGAATTTTACATGCTTAAAAAATCATAAACTATAGTGCTTATAAAGTACGTTGATCGAGACCAACGCGTTAGCATTAAGCCAAAAGGCCACCAGAAGGCATAGGCGGCCGTGCTTGTCTGTCCGTCAGTCCGTCCATTACATGCTGGCATTGAGTCAAAACTAGTAGATCTATAACATCATCCGGTTTTCACCATATAGTTTTTTGGAAACCAACCATAATAGGCCTAGGTCCCATAGGAACACCCGAACGAGGGCTTTAAATGATGGGGTGGGTAATATTTGGCGAAAGAACGCCGATTTTCGACCAAAAAATCACGATAGAAGATAAGCACATCTGATAGGAAATCACATACAGGCTTCGATTGATAACTTGACCGTAAATGACCTTGAACGACGGTAATGCACCACCACTCCCGAAATAGCTTCGTAGGGTGAGTGATCTCTAACTCAGATTTCAAGGTCATGACATTCTTCGAAGTCTGTTTATTTATTTCATCATACGATTCACTAGTTCAAAGATCTTGATCAGTAAACATTGTTGGCAATATCACAACTATTACGCCTAGACTTACCAGCTTACAGCATGGATCAGCGTTAATGCGCTTTATTTCACTGAAAAATCTTAGTTCCTCTTTTCACTTAACGCTATTAAATTAACACTAACTTATTTCTTTTCACCTATCTAACAGCGCAGTGATAGCGAGCGTTGCCACACTTGGCCACAAATTGTGCCAACAAGACTGGGTCCTAGTAGACTAGGGCATGTTTGCGGTTTTACCGCTGGACGCGTATGCATAGCGCGGACTATGCCGTCGCAAGATGTCTGTCCGTCCGTCCATCTGTCCATCTGTCCGTCCGTCACACGCCAGTATTCTGTGAACACCGCTCATATACTCAACATTTTCCCACGCCCAGGTAGCCCCACCATTCTAGTTTTTCCATACCAAACGTTATGGCAATATTCCGACGGGGACCAGCCTAACGGGGGCATCGAATGCAAGGTTGGTGTGAAAAAATCGCGATTTTCGACCAATATCTCGCTTTTTCTCCGAAATGCAAATTAGAGCCATTGTTACTATGGAAGGCGATTATAAAACCGTAGGCCTACACAAGCTTTCAAATGGTGCAATTTCAATGACCTTGGGTGACCCCTAACCTAGATTTCAAGGTCACGATATTATTCAACGTTAAATAACTCGAAGAAGGTACTTGATAGCGATTGACTTACGATGGCCGACCAATAGAAAGTCGTATATGGTCTATCAAACGGCGGCATTTTCAATGACCTTGAACAACCCATGACCCAGTGTTCAAGGACGTTGCGCCAGTGTTTGACGCTGAATGTCTCACAAACGGCTCTAGATATGGCCACGTTGGTTACAAAATGCGAAGAGGAAACTGCATACCCAAGCTTTCCAATGGTGCCATTTCCAATGACCTCGAGTGACCCCTAACCTGGATTTCAAGGACACGACATTATTCAACGCCAAGTAACTCGAAAATGGTACAACATAGACCTACATTTACAATGGCAGACCAATAGTAAGTCATATATGATCTATCGACCGGCGCCATATTCACCCACCTTGAATGCTCACCCACTTATGCCTACCTCAGATTTCAAGGTCACACATTATTTGATGCTGAATATCTCAGAAACGGTACGAGATACAGATGTAGTATCAATGAAATACTAATAGGGACTTACACACGCCACACTCAACAGTGTTATTTCGACGTTATTTCGAATGACCTTGAGTAACCTTGAGTGACTGAGCGAAATAGTCAATGACACAAAGCGTCGCGCGGTCTCTCTGCGACAGCTGAGCTACTTGTTGTGCATTGCAGGACACGCTGTACATTCGCATACCAAAGCATGGAGGGACAGAAGAGAAGCATTTCGAGCCTCTCAGTGTCGCATTTCTTGTATTCTTTGCAATGATCATTCTTATTCAGTTTGTTTCGATGCTATTTCATCGGTACGGCACTTTCCTGCACATTCTGGCGTCTACAGGCCTGCACTGCTGCAGTAAGCAATACGAGCCAGTCGGAGTGGAAGACATCGTACAGACAGTTAAGGTAGGCTACTTCGTGCATATTCAAATGTTTACGCACGAAAAAACGACGGCGAGTTTTTCAGTAAATATCTTAACGATCTTGTCACTGTCGCGGTGTCGCCTCGCAATAGTCAGTGGTAACTGATGTCCGTAAGTCGATATCGATTGATTTGTTGTTGTTCATGACGCTGCTTTTACCAGCACGTCTGTGAGCCATTAACAGGCATTAAACGTCCATCGCGTAGCGATAGCTTAGCGAAGGTGGTATTGACAATAATTGTTTTCAGTGTGGGTTTGTGTGTCTGTTTGTCGACGCGACAACTCTTGAACCATTTCAGATGTCATCGTGAAATTTTTACGGCAGCAAGATCAAAAGCTCGGAGGAATTCCAAAATGGCTCATTCCGATGTACTTTCAGGTCCAGAGGGGCGGCGTGAGGACCTACGCCATCTTTTGGACAATTCGGGATCCGCCACTTTGGCGCGGGGTGGTAATTTGACATCTCTGACGTTCTAGTTTGTGTGTAAAGACGTTAAGTCGATACTACGTGCGTTTTCTTCTATGTTCGATCAGTTGTTGAGTGGAGACCAAACAACTGAACGGTAGGCCTAGTACGTATATACCGTTCATGTTGTTTGGTCTCTTTGCTTGAAACAAGACATTGAAACTACCAAGAAAGTTCTACAGCATTTCACGAAGAGATTAAAGGACCTGAAATTCATCTACACTGTGGTTAAAAAAACGCGCCAACTTTGGCGGACTATAACTACGACCCAGTTCAGTCGATTTTAATAATGTTTAGCAAACTGTTTGCTAACGATCATAAAAGTTGTCTGGTGGTAAAATTTTCCACCTCACCGCACATATGTTGCCACTATACCTTGTGAAACACAATGCTCTATTTTTCACT
>Ga0209339_1001393_pt1 | contig 10341 bp, 7 predicted proteins | sample OlaalgELextract3_FD_187376 | JGI IMG/M metagenome (GOLD analysis project Ga0209339, IMG submission 187376) | Olavius algarvensis symbiont microbial communities from Tuscany, Italy - Type A ELBA extract 3 (SPAdes) (version 2) | ecosystem: Host-associated > Annelida > Digestive system >...
TTCCATAGTAACTATAGGCCTAGGATGCACCGTTTGGCCACAGTGCACGCGCGTGACGACCAACGACCAACCAACCAACGACCAACGACCAATGACGTCACGGCACAGCCTATCTCAATAAGCGCCTCTTTTACTAACGTAAAGTGAGGCGTTTAAAAATGGTGCCATTCGATAGACCACATCGGACTTACTAGTAGTCTGCCACTGTAACTATATGTCTATCTTGTGTTGATTTTGAGATAAAGCGAGATATTGGTCGAAAATCGCCCTATGCACTATGCATTAGACGCCCCCGTTAGAGCAGATTGGTCCCCTTCGGAATATTGCCATATCGTTTGGTATAGAAAAACTAGAATAGTGTGGCTATCCGACGGTGAAAAAGTCTGAGGACACGTCTAGCCGTTTCGAGAGAATACCGGCGTGTAACATAAGGACAGACAGACGGACGTACAGACATCTTACGACAGCATAGTCCGCGCTATGCATAGCGTCGTGGGGTAAAAACCTACTCGATCGAATGGGTCGAGAATGATGCCTACGCCAGGCCTCGAAATCTAACTTCGGCGCCGTATGACCTTGATCTTTGACCTCTTGACACCAAAAGTCTTGGAAGTCTTTGGCGGTTCTAGTATTCCGAGTGCGGCATTAAGCTCCCCCCCCAGCTGGCTTTCAGGCGCATTTACTTAGTTAATAAATAGATCGGTCGGGCGGCATGGTCCAAGGTTGGCTTAGAGCAAGGCGTGTTTATCAGCGGATGCAGCTTTCCGGCTGTCAATCACGACAAACGACAGCGAGCACTGCAGCGAGTTGATCGGCGATTTCTCTCAGCCGCCACGGTCCAGCTGGTAGTGGCGAGTCAAAAATTCAGATTACGGTTGGAGGCATTAGTCAGACAGACCCCTCCCTTCTCCTCTCCTCTCCTACTCCTCCCTTAAAATCCAGCTAGAAAATCTGGGGCAGCGCTGTAACCAACAGATTTTACTGCATTTCAGACAATCTCGACGTCGTATTTTTGGAATGCATGAGCACTGGCGGAGACTTAGGGGTGACAGCGGGGGAGGGTCCCCCCCCGGAAAACTTGAGATGAGGGGACGGAAGTGCTTATATCCCCAAATATTTGGAAAATCTCATTATAAATTGCACTGTTACTCTTTTGTAAGCTCCGTTTCGCGATTGAACCACAAAATCCGTGTCCCGAGGCTTCTATAGACTATGACTCTCCGTGTTTTCTGCCTGTTCACAATACGGCAGACTTCAGTGGCGGACTAGCAAAACCGTTCATTGCGGCTGATGTACAACCGATGTGTCGGTCATCGGATTCAACTGTATCTAAGCTAAAAATATGTCTGACTCCACGACTGGCGGTGGTCGGTGGTCATACAGCAGGCAGGCCGGGACCCGTGAAGCGGAATGACTCATGAATGTTGCGTCTCGGCCGCGGTCTTCATGCCTCTGCTGCCTGGCGCCCTTAGCACCAGCCGAATTCCAGTCGCAGACTTTTGGAAGCGTGGTGTTTGAGATTCGGCTGGATTACTGTGACCCCACAGAGGACAATCAACAAGCTAGAATGTCAAGTGAACCGCCTAAAAAGTAGGTGAAGTTGTTGAATTTTTGTCAAACCTCCCTCGGACGAAACCCCAAAAGGTCGTAGCCCCCTTTTTGATGCCACAGCTGGACACAACCTGATGTGGATTTTTTGAAAACTGACACTAACCTGAACTCCTGACCCTATCCGATCCACGAGGCCGGATTCTGACCGTAACCTACCTATGTACGGCAGCAAAGAAGGGGAGTTATGACCTAGAGGGTTTCGTCCGGGGGAGTTGGTCCGGGGGAGTTCGTTTGATAACCATTATTGATCCAGGTGGCGACGACAGCAGACTTGGTATTGGAGATGGATGAAGGGACGTAGGGCATAAAAGCAGCTAAATTGACCACTATAGCTTTTACTGTACCAATTTAACGCTAAAATTTTAGTCAAATTGTTGAAAGTCGTTCAAGCTTATGACGTTTTGCTCCACTTGACCCAGTACTGCTCCTGGGTCGGTTGGACCTATAGGCAGTCTCATATGGCATCTTAGGTGGATACCTAGTCTCTATAATTTACATACAAACGGGCCTTTAACGTCTATACACATAAACGTGATAATATATGACGGGCCAAACCAACTTTTATTCACAATTACTGATATCAGCAATTTGAAATGTTGATATCAACAATTCCAATTACTGATATCACTAATTATAATTGCTGATATCAACAATTGTAACAAAATTGTTGATATCAGCTATTCAAATAGTTGGGCGATAGGCAGAGCAGCCACCCTGTTAAAAACCCTGCTTCAGTATTATGGCAAGTTTCTTGCCAGGTGTTGCCTACCCCAGAGTCCGGGACAACCGCAGCACCATAAATACCAAAACTGGATATGAAAAAAAATGGAAAAAAAAAACAATTCGAATTGCTGATATCAGCAACTGTGTTACAATTGTTGAGATTAGCAATTATAATTAGTGATATCAGTAATTTGAATTGTTAATATCAACAATTCCAATTACTGATATCAGTAATTCATTTAAAATTAGTGATATCAGCAATTATAATTGTTGATATCTCTAATTCGATTTTTTGATGTCAGCAATTTGAATTGTTGATATCAACAATTCGAATTGCTGATATTAGTAATTGTGAATAAAAGTTAGTTTGGCCCGCCATAATAATATATATTGCCGGTATGATTCACGTAGACTCTGTGACCCGAACAAAGTCGAAGCTACAAGTCTGATATTGCGAATCGTTCAGATTATCATCTCACTGCTCTGTCCGCTTTTATCAAATGTTTTAGTGATTGTATTGTTCACCACCGTGTCGTGCTGTAATCACGTTTTTACCGCTGTACATAGTACCCATAATTGCACTCACTGGTTTTACCTCGTCTTGTTCATATTTGAACTTGACGAATAAAATGAGATAAAATACAAATAAAATTTAGCTGTATACGACACGCACAACTTCGATCTGACAATTGTACAACCGACAATGAACAAAAGCGCCAACGGTATCGGTTGTAAATTATATAAAACATCTTTATTCGCTCAGAAAGAGCAGCAAGCAAGAAAACAAAACAAACAATAAAAAGCAACAAAATACAAACTCTAACAAAGCAGACACAAAGTATGTGCGGAACAGACCCGCTGAAGGCCGCGGATGAGCACACTAGTTCGACCGAACTCTGCGATGTTGTCGTCCTTACGTAGCAGCGACAGAAAGTCACGACTGAACGTGTAACTCACCTGCAATGTCGACACGCGCATTCGACCAGTGTCAACTTAGTCAAAATACCGTAATATTTTATTTTTGACGAGTAAAGTAAGTAAGTAAAGTAAACGTGCATTTGTAAAACGCGTTGTTGCAAATATGCTTCTAATGCGCTACCACTTTCCGTACTTATTGTGCTGATCTCCGTTAACTAGCTCTCAGCCAGACACCAGCTAGCACTGCGAGACCACGGATACGGCCAGTGCATCACGTGGTGTGCCTATTTACTTCCCAGCTTTCGCCGGTACTCATAGCGCCTACCCACGAAAGGATGGCCAGGCTGAGTAGATCTGGGTGACTGGTTCTGCATCGAAGCCGGAAACTAAATGGATGGGCTACAATATGGCCTTGACAGCTTAACGATGTTTTTCTGTTATGACACAGTGTAAGACTGTGACGGACGGACGGACGGACGGACAGACAGACATTTCGATGACTGCTAAGATCGCACTTTGCAGTGCGTCGCGCAGTAAAAACTGAACATAAATTAGTAACTACAGTAATTAGAAGATAACTTTTTACTGATTCGTTAGTTAACAGAAATCAAACAATTACATGTGGGCGTTTCATTTAAAGACATAAGCTATCAGAAATGTGGCCCCATTGTATGAACTCAGCAGCGCGAACTCAGCAATTGCTACAGTCGGAAATCGTCCTCGACTTCGTGCGGTACAAATTAAGCAAAACGATAAACGTCAGAAATCTAAGACATGACACGAGAATTTAGACCCCCAATCTGTAATCTGAAAAAATACGGATGGCTGGAAAAAAATTCGGCTAATATTCAGATTAACCGAATTATCGCGTGAACTTGAAAAATTCGGCTAAGATTCGGCTAATTACAAACAATTTCGGCTGAGCTGTTAAACCAAAACTAAAATGACTGCCAACGTGAATGATGTACTTGTTGTCTGTATTTCTTTGCTGTTACAAAACCTACATCCATCTGTAATCACAATAAGTTTCGAAATCACGAGAATGAATCACTTCAAGTAACACGTTAGTCACTTATTGGGGGTGTTGATTTCACTTTATTATTCGAACATCCGTTTTTTCGGCGGATTTTCGGCGGGCAAAAACTCGGCGGCGAATATTATTCGGCTATCGGCGTCGGCTTGGAGGTCTACGAGAGTTGGTAAAGGCAGTCGCGTGGATACTAAAAGTTTTAGGTGTAAACTGTATCTAGGCTAAAAAATATGTCTGACTCCACGATTCAGGGAAGCGACAGTGCGACCGCCCCACCTTTTGTCTGTGAATTTTTGGATAATTTTTGCACTGTTTTTGTAAGCTGCGTTTCGCGGTTAAACCGTAAAATTCGTGTCCCAAGGCTTCTAGTGACTGTCCGTGTTTTCTGCCTGTTAAAAACTGCATCAAAATGCACTCCAGACTTCTATTGTGGACAAAAATGTTTTTTTTTCTGGGGAGGGGCCCAGCCTCTTTTATCACAACCCATCCCCTCCATCCCTACGGTGCCTCGCCCCCTCCTTACTGAAATCCTAAATACGCCACTGAAAAAAATATGCGACAAAAGACGTTTCAAGCCTAAACGAAACACAAAGAATGATGGATGGGGAAAATGCCAACGCGGGATTTCATTTGATTGACATGTGTGTGCAACGGTGCAACGAAGCCCGACATCAAAGTGGTTGTGCTAACGTGACAACGTAAATCATGCAGATGAACGCAGCACGACGTCAATAATCAGTTCTGTCGTTATTGTGCTTCAATAAGTCTGATTCAGTGTGGCTGCCGGATTCGGCCGACACGGTATGCCCCCGTCCGCCTCTAACCCTGACCTTTGACCGTTTGATCTTGAAACTGGTATGCGAGTCGCATCTAAGGTGGGGAACCTTTCTTCCAAATTTGGGCACGCTGGGCCTTTGAGTTCTCGAATTATTCGCTATGTACGCAACGGACGGACAGACAGACGGACGGACGGACAAAAGCAACGCTTATTGCCCCCTTCCCCACGGTCGGGGGCGGGGCATAAAAACCCTGTACTTCGAATATGCACCGTTTTATTGTCCGCTGGGCAATATGTACGCGGCAAAATTTATGTTTCGTGATAAAATGCAATTAGTTCTCGTATTATTCCTTTTACTGCCGGTCGCACACGCTGTGGCGTGAAACATATGCTATCATGTAACGCATTATTAACATCAACAGATCGCTTTATGTTACAGTGTGTAGCGTCCCGGCCGTGTCCCGCAGATGATATGAACACAATATATGGGGACACATGAACTAGAACAGCACTCGGTAGAGCGCATTTACCTCCGACAATGGTGTTTCGACGCCTCAAAACTACGCGACGCTGCTGCGACCACGTTCTATACTGAGTTCACAAAAATGTCATCCAAATTCATGCACGCGTTTCTGAGTAATCTTGCTAACAAACAGACAGACAGACATCGCGGGCAATCGCAGTTACCTCCTCCGTTGTCGGAGGTAAAATATACCGTAGTTCCGTGGGTCTGTCTGCCAAAAGGTCCGATGTACTTCAAGCTAGACACTTCAAAGTTGGTAAGTAGCTGAACTATGGCAAGTACTAGCCCGCGAAAGATAAATTACCCGTAAGGGTCATGGGCAGGGTCACGTGATCAACTTACTTAAATTTAGGACTACCCTTCTATACCTGGTATGGATAAAGCTAGACATTTCAAATTTGGTACATACATGTAGGCTGACCGTGGAAAGTACTAGTGATCGAAATATGAACTGCCCCTTGAGAGGGCGTGGTCAGGGTCACGGTACCCACTGAAAGGTCAAAGGTCAAGGACGCGAAAATGCCGAAATCGTTTTTCGGCGGTAATTTCGTCAATTAAGTACTATAACAACAATGTTACAATTCCGTATGCGTAACAGTCGGTCGAGAAGAACTGGCAGACACTAGTTTTGACAAGATACAAAACAGTAGCAACGAAACAACAACGCAAACATACGTAGCACAGTTCGTCGAGATTTCCGAACAAATCTTGCGGCTCTGCGAACATCAGATGTCCTTCAACCTGGACCTTCTTCAGCGGCTCCATGAAGCACTGCAAGGCACGATAACATAGTACAGAAACACCCGTAACGGCTGCAGACCGGTCCAGGCCTTGTCATCGTAACTTCTCTGTACACGGCATTAAATAACTAGCTTTTTTTATTTTTCGTCAAAGGCACAATCGCGGTCACTGTTATTTTCGTTTTAATTACCGGTTCCGTCGTAGACGGGCCAGTTTTGTTTTGCGTTGCGTTCGTATTTTTTTCTTCGTTTTATTTTAAGTTAGTGTTTTTCGAAAACCACGAAAGCTACTTCACCAATATCCAGGTGAATATTTGATGCTACTTTGGGGCAACCGCCCTAGGGGTTTCCCCAAATTCTGTAGGAAATCGGCGTTTCAAGCCTAAATGACAAAAAAATTCATCTCATTATTACTTGAAACGAGTGAGTCGATCCCGACCGATTGAGACCAAATTCTCACACAGGATATGTCCGGAGTTGTACCAGTCAATGAAAAACAAATTTTTCCCAAAGGCGGCGTCGTCGTGAAAGTCACGTCACCCACTTTTTACATTTGGGTTCCCTCCTATCTCTGGAACTGGTAAAAGTAGACACTTCAAATTTCGTGACTGTTATCTTCGTCAGCTGTCCAACGTATAGCTCACATCTTCATCCAACATGACCATTTACGTACGTATGCTACAGGTACGATGCACTTCTAGTTTATTCTGCGAGTATTTTCAGTTTTTGCCGCGCGATGCGATGCATAAGCGCGGTCTATGTCGTCATGCGGTGTCTGTCTGTGTGTGTGTGTCCGTCACGTTCGTGGATTGTGTCAAAACGAACAAAGATATCTGGGGGATCGGCCTTGCTGGTTGTCGGTTTCTTTGTGCTGGTAAGTATATTGCTCTGCTCACTGAGCATGAGTGGGGCGGCCCTCAGCACCCGGGTCATGAGGGCGTTAAGTCTCCGGGGATCCTGTTCACGACTTGGCGAGCGCAAGGGGTCATGAATGGTTGGCTATTTGTGTTCCTGTCCAGGATATGCTGTCATAAGGCATCTTGAGCAGTAGTACTTGTGGCATTTCAGGGTGTTCGAAATGAAGCCCTGCATGTTACCGCCAGTTGGTGGTAATTTTTGGCCCTACTTAAGCATGGTAAATTTTACTCATTTTTTACCCTTCGACTTTATCGTCGGGATCTTAGAATACCGGTCTGTCTCCTGGCTGGTTATAATATCCTGAATTGGTAATTAACTCCAACGTAAAGGAGTTGTTATTTATTATTCCTTTATGTAAGTAGGATAAAGCCTTTTGCCTCTGTCTTTGGCCCTTTTAAGGAAGATATAGCTCTTCGCCTTTGTCGTCGGGATCTTGAAATGCTGGTCTAACTCTTGACTGGTCATAATTTCCTTAATTGGTATTTAACTCTAAGGAGTTTTCACTATTTCCTTTATGCATGGTGTATATTGTCCTGGGACGTGCATTGGGCCCGTTTGGAGGCCTCATCACTTGGCAGCTTATGCTGTCTGTACCTCATGGAAAGAAGGAATGAAGGAAGGAAGAAGCGCGTGCCTCGCGGACCAGTTGTGCCATTTTGCATCAACATAGGATCATTCGTTTTCAAAATATCGTGTTCATAATTTGGTAACAAACAGTGGAACGCTTGACCGGCCACGGGTCGTAGCGCCCTCCAAGACTTGCGGTCATGTGCGATCCTCCAGGCGTCGTTGGCGAACGGACGAAAAAATGGATGGACGGACGAACGGACAGAGGAAAACATTGACCTCGCAGGACCAACGACTTGGAATTCGCTGTCGGCTGACCTCCGCGATCCGACGTGTAGTGACGAGTCTTTCAGACGTTTATTGAAAACATTTTTGTTCGCTAAGTACTAGTGTGTCCAGCGCATTAGAGGTTTTTCTACGACGATGCGCTATATAAATCGACATTATCTATCTATCTATCTATCTATCTATTATGCCTCCGGGCAGTCTGTAGACTGGCGGATAGGGATGTGCGGAAAACCGAAATTCGGTTCGGATTCGGTTTTTAAAAACCGAACCGTCCATAAATTTGACATCCGTTAAGACGGTTTTGGGTTTTCCGACAGAAACTGCATGCAATCCGCGATTCAAATAAAAAGTGAATAAAAGTAACTTTACTTGCATTAAATGTGCAGATAAAGAACGTTTTGAAACACTACTGAAACAGAGTTTAGCATGTAGATTTTAGAATGCAATTACGTTTCGTACTTGTTGTCGTTGTTGTGATTAACATCAGTGACGTCAAAGTCATATCATCCAATGTCCCTGTCATATTTGCTGTAAATTAACTGCTCAGCTATTACGTGAGTAGTGAATAACTATAATATCCGAACCGAACCGCGTTTTTTAACCGAACCGAACAAAACTCATTCCGAACCGAATAAGAGTTTTTTTCAAAAATCTATTTCGCACATCGCTACTGGTGGAGGCATAAAAATGCAAAGAGATGATACGAACGTGTTTGAGAACCATGAGATGATCGATGAGGAAGACAGTCTCGCTCTGGAAAAGCTCCCAGACCGCCTCCAGCCGCTTCCTCTCGTTTTCACTCAACACCGACACGCTGTCGCGACCAGCCGAGTTGGACAGCAGGTCCATCAACTGAACGTCCTGTCGACGCCACAAAACTACATGTACGACTAGTAGCAATTAACAATTTTTAATCGATTTTTAATCGATAAATTAACCACGGGCGTTCTACGTTGTTCTACCTGGATTTTTCCCCAGAAATTGCTATTTATTATTATTATTATTATTATTATTCCCCCATACAGTCTTGCTCCCCACCCAGGACATTTCCCGGTTGTTAAAGCAAATATTTGAAAACTGGCACTGACCCGTACTCCTGACCCTAACCGACCTACCTCTGTCAATTTTGTACACATTAACTGTAGATCGCATTCGCTTTATATTGCAGATTGGCGGATAGTGGTGGTGGAAGGGGGAATGTCTTACACCACGTAAGAGGAGAGGAAATTGCCCATGGGGGAAATGACCAAGAGAATACCTCCGGGGGAACATTGCCAGGGCAATGTCCGGATCCCGCCGGGGACACGGCCCCAAATTCACGAACGTTGGCCAGGCTCCAAATTATTGAGACTTTGATTTGACGATGAGAAGATACGTTACCATAGTCCCGTATTGATAGATACAGACGACGGGCCACACTCCCAAATATTATCGTCTGAAACCTTTCGCAGTCATCGATCACTAGCTGCTACAGAAGACCGCGCTTTGCAATGCCTCGCGCGGTAAAAATGTGAACTGACTGCAGCAGCCACATCACACGTAGGCAGAAAGTCAATGACCGCCAGCACTCGTGTCGGTTAAAAGCCCACGAAACGAATAACATCACGCACGAGTCTGCGGCAGAAAGTGCCCGTCACGGTGATTGGCTGGAGTGTCAGATGTGCTGAGTACTGTTGCCTGGCGGCAATATAAACAACTGGACAGAGTCGTTGACCACGCGAGTCACGTAAACCACGTACGATACGATACAGTTGACGCGTGCGCAAAATTGACGAATTTCGGAGGGTAGCCAGCTTAGTACGAAACCATAAAATAAATTAATCGAGAAAAAAACTAAAACCAGAAAGCGAAGCCATCGGAGACGGAATCTTTCTACTGCGACTGCATAGCTCATAACCTTACCGAGTAACCTTGAACCCTCCAAAAATCGTCTTGACTTTGACATGTGATCTTGAAATGCGAACTTGTCCGAGATTTTTCTCCAATTTACGGTCTCTAGTGTTTGTATCTTTGTTCGTAACTTTGTAGCTTTGTTTCTTAAGCAAGATTGCAATAAACGGCTGTAGCTGTCCTGATAAACCTTTCACAACACATCATTCCGTCAGCCTCACCATTCTCGTCTCGATTCACCTCCTCATCCACTTCTCAACTCATCTCTGTCATCATCCCCACTCTCGTCATCCATCACTCCTTCACTCTTTCACTCCAGGCTCAAAACCTACCTTTTCAACAAATCCTTTCCACC
>Ga0209339_1001394_pt1 | contig 10336 bp, 6 predicted proteins | sample OlaalgELextract3_FD_187376 | JGI IMG/M metagenome (GOLD analysis project Ga0209339, IMG submission 187376) | Olavius algarvensis symbiont microbial communities from Tuscany, Italy - Type A ELBA extract 3 (SPAdes) (version 2) | ecosystem: Host-associated > Annelida > Digestive system >...
CACACCGACTTCAAGGTCAAAAGGTCAAAAGTCAAGGTCACGGGGCGGCGGCATATTGTGGCGAGCACCAAGAGAGCTGCCACCTGGCGAACGGCTGCAGATATAACGTCATTAAAATATTACTTAACACTGCAATGCTTATAATAATACAGAGTAATCATTTTCGTGTAAATTCTGCTGTATAAATATATACTGAGTTTGCTTTTGTGAAATAAAGACGATATTACCAATTTGTGTTATATCTCTTTATTGTTACATAAAACACCTGTTTTAAACTTGAAAATATTCCTATAAATCTGGATCTTCGGATGACAAATGCATCGATTCTCAGCATTTTGTCACATGCGACTCCCACACCGACTTCAAGGTCAACAGTCAAAGTCACGGGGCGGGGGCATATAGTGGCGGCCACCTAGCCGCACAGCTTGTTGTTATTATATTATAGTAGTACGGTACGTGTGCATTGTAACTATCTCTGTTGTGTACCGTTTCTGAGATATTCACTGTCAACTACTGGCGTGCACCTGAAACAATTTGGGTTAGGGATCATTCAAGTCACTGAAAATTGCACCATTTTATAGATCATACACGACTTGCTATTAGTCTGCCATTGCAATTGTAGCTCTATCGTGTACCATTTTCCAGCTATTTAACGTTGAAGATGTTGTGAGCTTAACAGGTCACTCAAGCTCATTGAAAATAACACCATTTGATAATAAGACTGCACTATAGGCCTAACTGTGGCCAAGTTTCCGGGATATTCAACACTGAATAATCGCCAGCCCTTTGTGTTAGGGGTCATTCGAGACAATGAAAGCGGAACAGTCGATAGGTCGTATACGAGTCCTATCAGTCTACCATTGTACCCACAACCTCTGTCTTGTATTGTTTTCAAGTTATCTGACGTTAAATAAATATAACGACCTTAATCTGGGTTAGAGGCCACTCAACATCACTGGAAATGGCACCACAAGTTCCTACTGGCGTTCTATAGTAACAATGGCCCTATCTTGTATCATATCTGAAATCGAGATATTGCTCAAAAATTGCCATTTTTTCATACTCCAGCTGCATTCGACTCCCCGTTGTGGAGACGCCTCTCCGAATATTGCCATAACGTTTGGTATGGCAAAACTAGAATGGTGGGTCTACCAGACGGTGAAAAAGCACACACCACACGATATCACAGGCAGCACTATGCATAGAGTAGAGTCGCACAGCAAATGTGGCAAGTGGCAACTGCTGCAAGACTGATATCAAATTTTGTTTATACTGCAGCAGAAAGATGTAATATTCTCAAAAATTACCTACATGTGTTCACGCTGCTGCATACTGTGTCACAGCTAAAAGTGGCATAAACCATTTAGCCAGTGAGCACTGAGTGAATGGGCATAATTTAACGTCGCAATGGACACATAATAGCTCATTCGGGAGACGAGTCCAGGCAATTGATTGGACTGGTGAGGACAACCAAAGTCAACCAAAATACTCAAAAAAAACAAATTACACAAGAACACAAACACGAAACTTAGCTATCACTGGTCAAACATCAACATCATACAAGAGGCAGGAATGCAACTACATGTAGTCTCGTTTAATGGCTTCACTCGGACTGATCCTCTGCGAACTGCCATGTGAATTCTTGTACCATTATCAAGTTATTTTACGTCGAAGAATATCATGACCTTGAAATCTAGGTTAGCGGTCACTACACTGCAAATTTATTTATTTTTTTAATGAGGGCGTCGGATGCAGGTGGGGTAGGCAATATCTGGCTTTATCGCATGTTGTCAATGGTGCGTGCAACTGCCAAGTGTTCAATGTTGCACCATTTGTACACCACTGAAATCCACAGACACGGGACTATCTTTTTGTCACAGATGCTACAGGTCTATTTTCGTTCACTTCTAAACAGCAAGCTCTGGAAACAGCTATATAGAGTAAGGGGGTGCGTTACGGTCGTTAAGTTTATTCAAGATCATCGAAATTAGTACCAACTGAAAGCTCGTTTGCAGTTTCCTGTTAGTCTTCTACTGTAACCATGTACCTATCTCCTGTCATTTTCGAGATATATAGAGATTTATATAGATTTATATCTTAAGCCCTCATAAGGGGGGTTTCCCTGCAACCTGTGGTACGAAAACGTCGTCAAAAAATGGCCCCTTGGCTACCCAATGCCAAAAAATGCACGATCCTGTGTTCACTAATTTCGACTCAATACCAGTGTGTGACAGACAGAGAGACAGACAGACATGCCTCTCATACCTACGTCGTGCACCGGCATGCCAGAAACGTGACAGACTAACTCTAATCAAACAACCTAACCCTGGTTACAACGTGACCACCCTCGAGACAATGTGATATTCCCCGACGGTTCGCGGCACTCCTGCCCATGTTAAGTGTTGCTCATATCATGCCGGTACTAGTGTTATTGTCAATGGTGTGGGTAGAAATGCAACAGTGCATGTGACCAAAACCAAAATGAAATGCACAAGCTCAGCAAAGTCAAGAATGGATGCAAATATACAGCCAACAATAAACAGTTTTAGGCCACTTTTCCCTGACAAGATTATTTCCCCGACACTTCCCTGACATTTCCCCGACAGCTGTCAAATTCACTGACATTTTCAGGTTTTTCGAGATTTTCCAGACAAGTGGTCACCCTGTGGTTAAGAAAGAGATGCAAACACAAAAAATAAAACTAACATAAACCAACTGTACGAGCTGCACAGCAGTTCTGTATAATTTCCCTTGTATCCTTCAATCGTCATTTTGTTTATCGGAGGGAGAGTGCATATAGCCAGTGAAATGACACATACGTAAGAACTGTATTTTTTGATCCATGATGTCACAACTCTGGAGAACATAATTCCTCAGGTTTCTGCATACAAGTACACCAGTGGACCACAGGTACATCGTGAAGGCCATAGTATGGTACCGGTATAGTAGGGTTTAACGTCCCAGTCAAAACATTATAGGTCATTTCAGGGTCACATGATCCAACCAACAGTGTCACAGAACTGAAGGACAATGGTTAGTCAACCAAGTTAAGGGCCAATCCCTCCAGGCTCAATAAAAAGTAAAGAATGTAAAAAAAATTGAAATACACATATCACCATGAATACCAAAGATATGGAGGTGCTAGGAAGACAGAGGGTGAACTACAGCATACCATACAGGTCATAGTACCACACAGGATGTAAAAGTCATCCAAATTTGTAATTTTTGGTAAATATTAGCCCGTAAGAGGAAAATTTCTCCAGCAATTCTTACAAAATTTGGCACAAGGGAGAAACATTAACAACTACAACTGAGACAGGTTTGCACACTTTGACACGACTATGCACTGCCGTTATTAACGTCATTACTGTGATAAGATTTGAAGCTATTTCCAGCAAACAGTGTGACAAAAGGCTCAATACAATTGGCAGCATCGTTGTACAGCAGTGAACTGGTTGGAGATCCGTTGGTTAGCTTCATGCAATCATCTGCAAATGCCGCAGCTTTCTTGGACTGCAGTTCAGCCTTCACTGCGGGTTGTGCGTCGTTGCCGTTCTTGATTTCACAGATCGGTGGAAGATAAAAAGCTGAAGCCTTCTCGAGTTTCACCAGATTCTTGCCACTGCCAGTCACCCGACTGCCAGCAACTTTACTCTGTATCAGTTCCAACATCGCTGGAACAAATTCTGGAATACCATCGTAACCTACACAAACCCAGTGAGCCGGAAACAATCAGACACACTATCATCACTATCACCCCCTTGGTACCCATAATTCGTAGAGCTGTCAAGCAATTAACTTCTCTGATAGTGATAATTGCGCAATTAATTTTTTAATCGTACATTAATTGCGGTTTTAAGGCACATTTTGTTTGTGTTCCATTTGCATGTAGACGTCTTCGGCCCATTGCTGTTGAATGCTAGACTACTTTTAGCACTGATGACTGATTACAGTGACTGATTAGTGCAGGTCACTGAACTTACTGACAATTGACAATGACGGAGTCTTTTGACCTTTGACGACTGTGTGATTTACATTAATTTTATAAATATAAAAAACATGTTTTTACATTGCTGATTGTAAACATATTAGAAAGTCCACTGTGCACCAAATTCTCAGTATAACTGTAAATAACTCAAATATTTTAGTGGAGAAATGTGAGAAATGTGCAGACTAGAGACTCAGTTCACCTGGAAACACGTTGACGTCAATAACTGCATATCGGCCCGTTCTATTGTCGATGATCATGTCAATGCCAACAAGCTCAAGATGGAACTGTTTCTGAACTCCAGCAGACAGCTGGAGCAGTTTCTGTTCGTCCGGTTCAATGATGGGATATTCAACTTCACTTTCAGTCATCTAAAGACATTAGCACACCATGCTGGCATCTATCGCAATATAAAACATTCATAAATCAACAGTTGACAGACAGCAGAAAGGTACTATATCCACTTTTGACAAAATTGAGATTTTGATACAGTAAAGTAAATGTGGATTTCTATAGCGCATTGTTGCAAACACGCCTCTAATGCGCTACTGCTTCCTGTATTTCGGCACTGATCTCTGCAAGCTAGCCTTTCAGCCACACACCAGCGAACACTGCAAGACTGCGGATATGGGCTAGTGTATAATGCGATGTGATAGCCCGGGTGATAACTGAGCATTTTCCCATCTCTGGACAAAATGTGAAATTTGAATGAAAGAAAAGTGACTTTATTGAAGCAGTTTAGCAAACTTGAGTGGATGCACAAAGGTGTCATGTATGTTCCACTCTTCCACGAAGGTTTTAAGTACAGTAATTCACTTAATTCCTAGGTCCATGTTACTTCTTTATGACAAAGTTACATAGAATATTTATTGCCATTATTCAACGAAAGTGCTCGTTTTGTTTACATCATTGCAAAATATCGTGATTTTGTGAATAGTCGTAATATGTTCCGGTGTTGTATGTCCATACAATGGGACAAACGGCCTTTGTACCTTTGAGATTTGAAAAAACGTTTTCTGGACATAGTACCTTTGTGCTGCAAACCATCAAAGTGTCATTTTTCTTTGTTTATTTTGTCAGAAAAACAGACTCTTCATCCAATCATTACCACAAGGCAGATGCAGAGAAACATGGGAACTGAGGAAAGAAACTCCGTACATCTTTATAGACTGAAAAATCTTTGGTAGAATAGCTAGAAAGCAGGGTGATCACTCTCCAGACGATGTGAAATTCCCTGAGAATTCTGTGACAGTTTGCAGCACTCCTCGGAGGCACTCGGCATGTTAAGTGTTACTCATATCATGCTCGTACTAGTACTAAATACCTGTATTGATGCAAATATGCAGTTTACAATAAATAGTTTTAGGCAACTTTTCCCTGACAAGATTTTTTCCCTGACAATTCCCTGATTTTTAGTAAAATCCTCAACATTTCGCTGACAGCTGTCAAATTCCCTGACATTTCCAGGTTTTCCAGACAAGTGGTCACCCTGAGAAAGGTCACTAGATGAACATTGTAGAGCAGCTGATGAATGCAATTAGACAATGTATGAGGATGCACAGATGGTAGTTAGTATAGCAGATGGACATAGCAAGGCTTCTGCCATATTGGGGATCTGTACTGCGTCCTTTGCTGCTTCTGATAGTAATGGAAGTTAGTACTAATAAGCTACAGGAAGGTTTGCCACGGGAGTTATTTTATGCAGATATTTGGTCTTGATCGTACACAGTAAGAAGAGTGTGCATGTGACGATTGTAAAATGAAAAACCAGAAGTTAAACATCTGACAATGAATAGTGGAAAGACAAAAGAAACGTGCAGCTGCAGCAGAACAGCCATGGTAGAAGAGAATAGTACAAAGTCTTGTAGTGTACATAATAACTAAATTTTGTGCACAAATTGTTGGAAATTGGTTCACAAGCAATGTAGTGGAGTGACAGGTAGTTTGTATGAAGCAAAACTCATTCGTTTCCATGCTTTCAACAACAGTCACAAGTTTAGTACCAACTAAGTGCAAGTGTTTCATAAGGTTTCCTCTCTGCACAAGCGTCAATACATCATTACAGCCAAGTCGGTTACTTTTAGGCCCGGTACACACTGACTGCCAACAAAGTCGAATTCGACAGTCGACCAAATGTCAGAAGGACGTTCAACATTCGAGTGACATTCTTGCGACACTTTTCACAACGTCGACCGAGCTAAACACGTTCAACTTTTGTGACAATGTCGACCGCAACGAGCTGTCAAATTCAACTCTGTCGCCAGTTTGTATGGACGAGTGACAAAGTCGAAATGACATCAACAGTGACTGATCATCACATGGTTCAACAGTGACTGATCATCACATGGTTCAACAGTTGTTGTTCAACAAAGTCAAATGAGCTGGCGACAGTCAGCTTTCGACAAAATAGTGACAAAAGCGTGACATTGTCGAGTTGAATTCGACTTTGTCGCCAACGTGTACCGGCCCATAAAACATTTATCAAAGCATCGCCTGTCATTCCTGTTAACATGACTGCTAATTGTAGAAACATCAACAGTAAAGTAGTTACCATATTAAGATCAGACAATGAATAAGACTTTGAAACATCACAGCTATTGAAAAATATGGTCTTTTCACCTGCCACACGCAATGAATGTTTCACAGATACCAATCAGCATCTTGTTAGATAAGCTCAACAGGAAAAGAATGTATAGCAACGTTCAGTTATATTTAATTAAAACAAGTGCAGAATTTCTTTTAAAAACTTCTACATTACAGAATACATTGAAGCATCAGCTCTACATTGTCTCAAAAAATGAGCCAAAACCGTCAACATTTGGTATTTTGCTTACAAATTTGCCCCCTAAAGAAGTATATTTGGCCATTTTTTTACAAATTTTTGTAGGACTGATCAAACCATATGCCTGCTCTTGCATGAAAAATTTCACTATTATCGGCACAAAAATATGGGCTTATCACCCTTAAAAATATTTTTAAAAATTGGAATTTCTGGTAAAAATTTGCCCATAAGAGGACAATTTCTCCAGCATTATTCTTACAAAATTTGGCACAAGGGAGCAAATCCTAGGTCTGCTACAGCATGCCAGTTTCACCAAAATATAGGTATAGAAATGTGGGCAATGGCACAATTCAGTAGATTCAATTCAGATCACTTTCTGTTGGTAAGTAAGTAAATAAGTAAGCAAGCAAGTAAGTAAGTAAGAGCGATTAACGTGTCCATCAATGACAGTGTCACTTCACGTGCACAACAACAGTAATTACGGGTAACAAATTTCGAAGAAGTATTTCTTAAACTGACAGAAGAAGACAGGAAGTGACGGAGCAGATGTGATATGCTGCGGAAGACTGTTCCAGATCCACACAGCGGCGACTGGAAAAGCTCGTAGGTTGACAGTCGGGTATGGGGAATAGACAGTTCATAAGACGAAGCGGAACGCAGATGCCTTCGAAACTACGACTCTGCTGGATGGTGAAGTTCGTCGGCGAGGTACGACGGTGCCAGGTCATTGGTGGTCTACAGTATCGTATCATTTCTGAGATATTCAACGTTCAATAACGCCGTGTCCTTGAAATATGGGTTATGGGTAAGTTCACTCACCCTGTGAATTTATACATTCTCTGTAAATCGCTCAAATCTACAGACGCGGTGCTATCTTTTCCCTGCTGATAGAGTGCATACATCTTCATTCACTTCTACACAGCGAGCCGAGGAAAAAGCTATAGGTACTGTATTACAGTAGTTCAAGGTCATCCAAGGTCATTGAAAACGGTACCAATCATAAGCCCATATGCAACTTCCTATTAGTCTTCCATTGTACCTATATGAACATCTTCGTTCGTTTCCCAGATGCAATTTATTGGTTGAAAATTTGATTTTTTACCCTCCGAAGTGTCATTTGAAGCCCTCGCAAAGGGTGTTCCCCTGGGACCTAAGGCACCAAAGATGGTATCAACAAAACACCAGAGTGCCAGGGACACCCAATGATAAAATACTGTATTGGTCACGAGCTTAGAGTCAATGCCAGCAAGAGCAGAAGACCGGAGTGTAGCTCAGAACGATAACAAACAAAAGACGAATGACTACAAACCTCCAGGATAACAGTTACGAATCGACGGCCTCTGAACCACGAAATGCCGAGGCCCAATGATAAAAATCTTGAAAAGACGAGCATTGTGATTAACAAATGACTGAACAACGCACGGTGGGTCAATATCCGCAAGGCCAGCTTCGTTAAAAATAATTGCCATCTGATAACACAACACAGCATTGCATTCTAACAACTAGAGAACTTAACACCGTGTGCAGTTACATGATGCCTCTGCTGCTGCCAATGTCAATAATAGATTTATATAGCGCAGTGTCATGAAGCATCTCTACTGCGCTGTGTGTGCTGAGTGGTAACAACGAAACAGATTCGTCTTCAGAGATTGTCTGAAGCTGTTGCTGCTGAGCGCCGGGTCGCGGAGACTGTCTGGTAGCGAGTTCCAGACTGTCGGACCTGCAACCGAGAAGGCCTGATGGCCGAAAGTGCTGAGCTGGTAACGTGGTACAGTCAGGTGATGTCGAGTAGCTGACCGTAAATGACGTCAGCTGGAAATGTCTTAGACTGGTGTACAGAAGTCGACCAGGTCCTCCGGAGTCTTGTACTGCAGACAGTGATGCACTGTGACTCCAAGTTTGTAGTGGATACGTTCTGGGATGTCAAGCCAGTGCAATTCCTCATGCAGCAAGTGTGACAAGCCGTGGTCGAACTTGTGTGTGCCAGTGACGAGACGCGCTGCAGCGTTCAGTACACACTGCTTCATGCGTGTAATGGACTTGCCAAGTTGCCATCCTGCGGACGAGTCAGTCTTGGCATGGGACATCAGGACAACAAGACATACATTTGGACAACGGGACATACATTGGGACAATGGGACATACATCGGGACAACGGGACATACATCGGGACAACGGGACGTACATTGGGACAATGGGACAGACACGGCAACTCAGTGAAAACGTAACAGCCTCCGTTGTGCAAAGCCTGCAGAGCCATAACAACATGAATGACTAAAACAGGTTCTGTATGAATGTGCAAAGAAGTTAACACATGACACATTTTTGTGTTACTAAGGGTGCATTGCACAGACTCAACCAAATGGTTAACCATTTGGTTCACCACTGACCCGCTGCAAAAAGCCCTGACCATCGGTTAAAGTTAACTTAACTCTGACCGATCTCCATCGGCCGAATAACCAAATTGTTAATGTTGTAAGTACATGATGGCAGTCGACTTGTTCATCGCATTCCATAATTTTGTAACATTTTTCCCGATCAGTGAGCATAAACTATTAACATTAGCAAATCCGTTTGACACTTACGATGAAATGACGTTCCGAGAACGCTACCGACTGTCGAAGAGCGTCGTGCAGTGCTTGATGAATGAAGTGAATGTAAAACTACACTTGTTTATAAAATTCATTAGTTTTCGTTCACATTTCACAAGTTCGTCTACAATGATATGAAAATGGCGTACTGCCCTAATTAGCCTGGCCTTGTCGTCTATGAGCGTCTGCAAGTCTGCATAATTGGCTGCGTAGCGCTGTTCGTGTGCTGAAGCCTTCACTCAGGGCCGTAGTTGCTAACGTAAATATAAACAAACCTCTCGTCTGTGCGGTTCTCACGTGACCGCAGCAACCAATCACGTGCTTCGTTTCTAGCTTAATAGGTTGATCACTGCATGACTGACAGTTAAGCAAATGGTAAGTTGACCGAGCTTCTTGCAACGCGACACCGAGTTAACCCCGCAGTCATACTTAACCGTCGGTTAGCTAACCGCGTGGTTAACCGAGCGTTCGTGCAACGCGCCCTAAGAGTCATATGCTGTAGGCCAGTTTCATTTTGTCATTTGCTTCTCTTGAGTCATATGTAGAGCAGTTGCTGCAGCATGTCCTTTTCGTATCATTATCAGCGCGTCTGATTTTACTTAAGGCTGCGCTGCTTATAAATATCATTATTATTATTATAACCTTACTTTTGACCTCATCTGACGATGTTACATCGTTTTTTGATTTTATGTGTATCGTTTCGTATACATGCAGATATTGCGATGCACGATGTAGCTGATGCCATTTGTTGGTTGATCGGTTACATGGACTAATAGGAAGTCACATACGGGGTTCAACTGGTACCAGTTGGTGCAAAGTAAATGGACGGACGGAGGCGTTGGCCTCAGAGAATGATGGGAGTCGAAATCTCCATGAATAACAAAAATTAGTCCCGTACGGGGACTGACGGTCGACTTCTAATATTGCGCCTACTTATCTTCAAAGTACCCGGGCGTGGCATCTGCCGTAAACAAA
>Ga0209339_1001397_pt1 | contig 10327 bp, 5 predicted proteins | sample OlaalgELextract3_FD_187376 | JGI IMG/M metagenome (GOLD analysis project Ga0209339, IMG submission 187376) | Olavius algarvensis symbiont microbial communities from Tuscany, Italy - Type A ELBA extract 3 (SPAdes) (version 2) | ecosystem: Host-associated > Annelida > Digestive system >...
CAGTGTCTTTAACCCAGTATTAGCACTTCATCCTCTGTCAAAAATATTTTCAGCAAGCATTTCTGTCCATACTTTTTAAGCGCCTCACTTTAGTAAAAGAGGCGCTTACTGAGATAGGCTGTGTCATGACGTCGTTGGTCGTTGGTTGGTTGGTTGGTTGGTTGGTGTATCCTAGGCCTATAGTTACTATGGAACACTATTAGGAAACCCTACCCCAGGAATTCAATGGTACAACTTTCGACCCCCTGGGGTGACCCCTAACCGGGGAATGGGCCCCCGTGAGGCGCTTTTTGTCAAATTACTTTGACCTCTTGTTTTTACTGAGTCACAGCCATTTAATGAGGTGTTTATCTTCAACGGTAAATTGCAATACTGTAATAACACTTACTGACGTCATATTTAAACTGCTGCTGGTATAGAATATTTAATCAAATGAAAAATATTTTCAGGCTTGCAAATTCAACATTCCCTCAGCTATGTTGTCTGAGATTTTTATGCAAATAAACCGCATATTGATTACGTTACGCCTGTTAAACCTAGGGGGTCCGGTAATTATAATTATAATTATACCGCACCGTGTACCTGTATATTTAGCCTCGACGACGGTCGGCCAGGTATCTGTTTCGGTTTACTGTGTCTGTTACGACGTTTGTTGTCATTACAACAGTGCGTGACAAGTAGCTCTGCTGTCGCAAAGAGGCCGCGCGATGCTTCGTGTGTCTGTCAATAGTTAGGTTCAACAGTACAAAACGTCGAATAGTCTTTTATTGTTAGTTACGTAGGCTACAGATTTATCACTGCGTGCAGTTAAATGCGCGGTTCTGTTGTCTTTGGCGTAACATTGAGGCTTCTTGTCATAAACGTATCTTCGCCGTCTCCTGCTATCAACACCGCTGCTTACTACCAGCGATAGTGTCGTTACTTGCGGGACGGTGGTTCGGCAGCGTCGTATTGACAACACCTGGCCAATGGCAGCGTTAACAGCACGCAGTGAAGCCAGATATAGGCTCAGAATCGCGCCTACCACACCTGAGTTCGACGCCCCCCGTTAGGGGGTTTCTGTCGGAATATTGCCATGCCGTTTGGTATGGAAAAGCTAGAATGGCTTGGCTACCCGATGGCGAAAAACATTTCGAAGATATCTTTATTCGTTTTGACAGAATGTACGAACGTGACAGACAGACAAACACAGACAGACACCGGCTGATGGCATAGGCCGCGCTTGCATAGCATCGCGCGGCAAAAACGGTTAAAATGTCGTTACGAAACTGTCAGGACAGACTGACAATGGCATTTTGATCATGCGGTTAAATTTGCCAGAGTGGTAGTACCTTCCAGTGGGGGCGCGGGGTGAGGTTTGATGTGCATTGCACTGCTTATTTTGATGTATTTCGTACCGGCAATGTGTCAATTTCTAACGACGTACGATATGCCGATAAATTTAGACTATACTGCGACTTGGATACGACTGTACGTTTGCCGAAAAGTCAAGCTTCTTACCAGCTTAGTTAACTGTTTTCTGGCTGTACGGTGGTGATGAGTAAAGTGGAGTAAACGTGTATTTGTATAGCGCATCGTCGCGAAGCGCCTCTAATGCGCTATCGCTTCCCGTACGTCGGCGTTGATCTCCGCAAGCTGTCCCACCAGTCAGGCATTCAGCGAACACTGCGAGAGCACGGATACGGGCTAGTGTATCACGCGATATGCCTGTTTACTGCCCCAGCTTTTGCCGGGTACTCATTCCAGCCTAACCACAGACGGCGGGCTCATGCTGAGTAGGCCTGGGTGTCTGGTTCTGTAGGCCTACCGAGGTGGTTTACCCGTCCAAAGACGGTCACCCACCCAGGCACTAACCGGGCCTAGCGTAGAGTAACTACGTTGATCGAGTCCAACGTGTAACAGCTACACTAAACCGGCAACCACGAGCGCTGGATTTAGAGTCGATCAAAGAGGTCCCAAGATGTTAGAGGCCCATTTGACAGTTGGAAGGCTGCGGATGAGTCCTGAAATTCGGCTATACAAGTCATGACGACTGTAAATGTTGTTCTCTTCATCCACTCGATTTCGCCGTGTTGATCAGTATAACTTGTGTTTTGATATCAAAGTTGCCGGTTTGGCTTAGTGGTAACACGTTGGTCTCGATCAACGTAGTTACTCTACACCAGGCCCGGTTAGTGCCTGGACGGGTGACCGTTCTTGCTCTGTAAACTACGTCCTGGATTGTACCGTTTAAAAGGCAGTTAGAATGACCGTGAATATTTAGTCAAGGTCAGATTATTGCAAGCAAAAAGTATCTCGGTGTGTCGGCTGTCTAGAGAGGCGCGGTGTTGTACAAATAATACAAACGTTTAACAAGGAATATTTAACAAGTACACAAATTATTTTTATATATATTTTTAGAATCTGCATTGCTCTTAGCTATAATGTGATGTCTGAAATTTCAATATTTTTTTCCAGGAATCAGTTAAGAAAGCAAAACGGGGTGTTTTCTGTGAACACAGAGTGTTTTTTTGCGTTTTAACGTTTATAAAATGTGCATTTTAGTCGCTTAACGTTTGTCATAATTATTATACGGTTCGCACAACCCTCCTCTCACAGGATGCACCAGATGGGCGCGTTCGTAATTTTGCTCCGATCGGTTCCGCATAATGCTAAAAGCCCGCCTATGCCGGATTTCCGGTCGCCGAGAACGACAATCCGGAAATGCACGTACGGCACGGACTGTCCACTGTCGAGTTCGACACCGGAAATGGCGTCGAGCATGCGCAGTGAATCGTAAAACGCAGTCAACCTCTTCCTGTCCGACAAACTGACGAACACTGAAACTAAACCTATTGGCGGTTTACATTCTTGTTTAAAACACAATTTTATTTTAGTTTTAATTACTATTACCTCCGATTCAAAGCACAATAACGATGTAACTACATGTGGGTTACAAAAACGTCACATTTTTCATTTTTACCATAATTTTGGCAAATGCAGACCAATTTTAATAGTTCTCTAATTGTTGCATTTTGCATCCAATCTTGTTACGCATTACCGTGTGAAATTTGAGTTTTCAACGGGTACAAATTTTCATTATTATATTAGCCAGATCTGATGAATGTGATTAATTTATTTTTCGTTGCTTATAATGTTTTCTGCATGCTGTTGAACTTGACGTCATTACGACATCATTGCTACGTTGCAATGCACTATTATACTCGCGTTCGCTAGATGTCGCTAAGCAATATTGATTCTCTGCAATTTTCGTTCCGTTTGTCTGGATTTTGGCGCTAAATCCTTACGCATCATCTGCGACGCCGATCAACTCTGACGTTACCTATAGCCGCTGTCTCGCAGTCCTGCGAACGACGAACAGACAAACAAACATACTCAAACAAAAACAGTACCTCACCACAGCTAAGCTATACCGGCGGGGCGTGGTAATAAATCTCGCTGTCGTAGTCAGTATCAGATGACGTTAATTCAGTGTCACCGGGACAACGAACTACAATGAAGCTGAGTAATTAACGCAGCCCATATTACATTCGATAAGTATATCACCTTGCCGGTTTATAATTGTCAGTTATCAGTGATAGGAACAAGACAGCCGCAGTGGCATTCAAGACCAAGACCAAGGTCAAGACCAAAACCAAGACAGACGCCCCCCCCCCAATTCCAACACCAAAGCAGTTGTGGGGTGACTCCATCGTGCGACACTATGAGAAATGAACTTAAAATCGCCAGCAAAGCAAGCTTCATACTGGCACGAATTTTGTTCCCGCAACGCCTGTTGGCGATCGTGCTTTCACCGCTGCTGGCAGTCCACTCTGGAACAGTCTTCCGCCTGACATTAGATCCGCACAAACTCTGCCTGTTTTCTGTAACCGTTTAAAAACTTATCTTTTCTCTAAATGTGTTCCCACATAACTGTACTCCCACATCACTCCTTTAATCTCATATAGTGTTCTAGCGGTCCTTAGTGATTTTGGGCACTCTAAATACGATTTTATGTAATGTAAATATGTAATGTAATGTAACGCCCCGCAAAATATGCGTGCTAAGTCGCGCCAGTTTAGTGGCACGAAGTCTGTCAAGTCAGCAAGGTGACGCATAGTTTGCGCCATGATGTGCCATGACGTGCCGTCTGTCACTCATAGGTTGCGAACTGTTCGCGAAATGCGTGACGACGAGTGTTACGCACGTGCACTTAACAATTTCGTCGTGACAAGTCGTGACACCTTGGAAATAATTTTCTAAACATTTCAAAATTTTCGCCACGATATAGCACGCACTACTTCACCTGACCCGCATCGCCACGCATTCCCACGCACGCTGTCACGAGCTCTTCCCTCATTGGCACGCCAAATTGCATGCCATGGCGTAAAGCCCTTGTCGTGCCAGTGTTAGGCTTGCTTAAGGCTCCTTTGAACGTGTCGTAAGAACAAGTCGCCATTCTTTCTACGTTTAATGCATATAACATTTGTCGTTAATCAAGCGCAGTTTAGTGAATACACGAATATGCGTAGATACTCACTGAATCTAAAATTGTTGCGGTCGACTCTGAAAGTGTCAAGAGAGTCGTAAAACTTTAAGTGTTTACTTCAACACTCCTCAGAGTTGACCGCGCTACACTTTTTAGTGTAGCGGTCAACTCTGAAAAGTGTTGAATTTAACAATTCAAAAGTGTTGTGCCTCTCTTAGCACTATCAGAGTCGACCGCAACACTTTTAGATTTAGTGAGTATGTATTCTTCTTCTTCTCGTATGCATGTTGTTAACCATAACTGGTCAGCCACGAAACAGCGTCTTCATCCGCAGAGTGTAGCCGAGATAAGCCGCCATTCAGGTTTGTCAGGGAACAGGATTCGACAATGTGAGGTCTCGCCACAAGGACACAGATCAGTGTCTGTAAGTCGCCATTTCCTTCTGCAGGCACTGCAGTATGTATTAATGTATATGCAAGAGTTAATGAATAGATGAATTAATATCCGAATGTTGGAATAATAACATTGGCATTTAGCGGAAGCCGATGGCATAGCTGGTGGCACCTCCATCCGTGTCTACGTACGGACCGCATTCTCCAAACTGAATCTCCATGAACATGAAGTACCGTCCAGGCATTACTCGCGCAGAAGGATTCCATAACAGAACAGATTCGTCTCGGTCACAAGCGGCATGGTCGATCGGTTTCGGCGTCAACGTCGTTGGAGGTCGCTCGGCAAAGTTTGGAAACAGCGCCATGTAGCTGTTCGGGGTCCGGCCGCAGACACTGAAACTCACGTTTACGTCGTTTATCTGTCAACAGAGAAAAAATACACTGTGTCTCAAAAACGTAGTACACCAAACTCATGGCGATAACTTTGTCAGTTCTTAACGGATTTTCAAAATTCTTTCACTTCTGGAAAGAGAACTAAATTTCCAACAAAACCTATGTAGTACTTCCCACCGTACATTCATCACCCAACAGAGTCGGAGTTTCGGCGTCTGCGTTTCGCTTCGTCTCATGAACTGCCTGTTCCCCGTACCCGACTCTCAACCTACACGACCGAGCATTTCCAGTCGCCGCTGTACGGATCTGGAACAGTCTTCCGCAGCATATTTCATCTGCTCCGTCACTTCCTGTCTTCTGCTCTCGCTTGAAGACATACTTCTTCGAAATCTGCTACCCATCTACCGTTGTCGTGCCCGCAAAGTGACACTGTCATTTATGGACACGTTAATCGCTCTTACACATCATGATCATGACTCTGCCCAGCGCCTCTGTAGCTCTGCCTATGGCGCTTTACAAATATGTTTATGATATGATATGATATGATATGATATGATATGATATGATATGATACGATAATAATATACGATGCTACTACTTCGGTAGGCCTAACTCTCGCTTTCGCCTTTGCGGGTCCAACAGTCTGTAACTCGCCCCCGGACAGTCTATACGGATGAGAGATATTAGCCGTTTGATCACAGGTCACGAATGTAACAGACGGACGGACGGACAGAATACCGCGCTTGCGTTCATCGTATACAGTAAATACCTATATGGCTGTTATGAAGTAGCATTTTGTGCTTGCATTTTCATTTACCGACTGTGATATCGTACACACCTGAATACCCAGCTCGTCAATTCGGCTCACATCTGAAACAGGTATAAAACCGAAGTATAAAAAGTCTGATCCAAGAAAATCCAGATTCTTTGGAGCAGTGTAGTCGATGAACTCGTTCAAGCCCAACTTCAGCGGAATATGCCTTCGACAAACGACAGCAAAAGTAAGCACGGTATGCCATACATCGAAACATAACGGGGCACTGAAATGCTGGACCTGACAATTCGCGACTTACAAAATTGCATGGGTGGACAAGTAGCTCTGCTATCGCAATGAGGCAGCGCATGCTTCGTGTCTGTCATTAGCTTCAACAGTGGTGGTTCTAGGCCGGGGCCGGGGGGCCTCGGCCCCTCACTTTTTGTTCAGGCCTTCCAGTTTTTCCACCGACTACTTATTATAGCCCCCCCCCCCACTCGGCGCTCGGGGGCCCGGCCCCCCAGTGTTTTGCTAGTACCCCCACTGAGCTTACGTCGACCGCAGACTCTACTTCAGATTTAACGCTGCGTACACTGTTCTGTTCTGTCTTCGCCATCGGATACGGGCATTTACTGGATTCCTGTATTGAGAACTTCAGTAGTGTGTTAGGTTGCATGTCAAAGCATGGCCGCAGTAGCTGGCAACATCCCAAGGGGCCGTTCAACGTAACTCACTGTTATAAACGGCCGTCGTAAATGCCCGTCGTAAAGGTAAAGGTCTGGACACTTGTTATAGCGCCGCTTACATGAGTCAGACTTGCGACCAGCAGCGCTTTACAATCTTGGAAGTGGCAGCTGATTGACATGAGCCAATGGTGCCACAGTGCATTATGTGGCCATCCATTCTCCATTGCCCGCACTAACAGATAATTATTGGATCCAGGATGCAGCTAGCAGACACACCATCGCCCAAATCAGCCACACTAGGCCTTCACCCGGTAGCCCACAATAGGTGAGCTACTTCCCGTTTCGCTGAAGGTAGGAGGCTGAGTTGGCCTGAACACACAGTAGGTTAGCAACTTGTCTGGCAACAGGCAGTTATAGCGCATTTGCTTGTATACGAGCAAATACAGCTCGATCATAAAAATGTTGGTTGCGCGGTACAGTCGTAGAACGTTGGTCTTTGACCGGCGAACTTTCCCTGTCCTGCGCTCGACCTGCGGCTGACGGGTGACCACTTATGTGGGTAAACCGTCCGCTGTAGGTCAGCCAACCAGGCCAATTCAGCCGTTCATCCTTTCGGGGTCGACAAATGAGGAGTAGGCTGCAATTAGATGTCCGTAACCTCAGTCTGGGGAGGCGCCATCTGGTGAACACTTACGAGGTAAAGGTAGGCACTGGTGTAATTGCAGGTAAAACTGTGTGATCCATACCTGAGCGCCTTGAGTGTGACTCAGTGTGTGAGGTACTACAATCTACAAAATAGCGCTATATAAACACGCTTACCTTTACCATTATCCCGATACCGTCACTATAATAAACGATGATCATTGTTTTCAAGAAAATATTGACCGCTGCTTACCTGTTCGTCAGCAGTTGTTGAAGCACTCCGTACGGTTGAGTGGAATCATTACATCTTGTCCTGGCCAGAAAATTCGTCTTGTCCGTGAACATGGCTTGGATTTCGTCGTTCTCCAAACTCGGCAAGTCCTGCGGGTCGATGAACGTGTAACCTCCTCCATTCAATCCCATCTCACAGTATACCTTCAAGTGCAGCACATGTATTAATTAAGCAAGTCTATAGTCGGTTACGTAGGGTTAAACCAGAAATACATACATACGTTTATTTCACCACGAATGTAGAATAAAGTACAACGAATCAGACAGACAAACTGGAAGCAAGCAGGAAAATAAGACAAAAAGACTACGACTACAGGAACTGTAAACAAAACTTGTCACACGCCCTATAGGGCCTATGAGCTAACGAACTACCATGTACAATAAAACCGTAATCATTACACAAACGTTTGAACTTATCACGTCTTTTAAAATTACTAAAACACTGTTGCACAACATCATTGTTCATCTTACCAACTTTACTAAAGAAATGCACTATGTGTTTGTAATGTATTGTAAGTTTGACCAGTAAGCGGTACGAACTACTTCTAAAGCGCCTGACATAGTCAATATACACATAGTCACAAGCTCTACAGGCTAGAGAAAGACAGTTGAAAGAGGTAGGATTTCAGATGTTTCTTAAACGTGTTGAATGATGACGTAGATGTTCAACAAATTTATCAACAATATGTTTAAAATCTAAACGGCCACAGTAACACTGAACCTCTTTAACAGAAATTGAACATACGAACAACTGAGGAGAAATTGGCGAGCATTTGTAACTTATGCGGTGTAAGCATGGTCCTAAACGTTATTATAGCAATTTTTTGTCATACCTGCCGAATGTGCGTTTTTCAACTCTATTAGCACTTTCATAATAATTGATATCATATACACAATAATTGAAGTTCAAAGAAATTAAGGTGGAACAGTGCAAGTTGTCATTTAAATACATCCAAACAATTATTGTTAATTATTGAGTTGCCAAAAAGTGGAGATACGCTCTAAGTCTATCTATCTGTGTCACAGTGAAGTCGGCTGTAACAGCTGTGAAATCGATGCTATAGGTTGTACTGGTTTGTTGAGCGAGCAGAAAATGTTGTATACGATAAAATAACAGCTGTTGCGACTAACATTTTTCAGAATTCTTCCACGCGAAGTCTTGATCGAATACTCTCCACTGGGCGCCTTGATGTTGAGTTCGTGAATTTCTTTGCACGACGAACATGGACACTTCTCTGCAATATGACCGTTGCACGATTCGTTTCGTAACTATGGAGAGAGACTCTTTAGGTTAGGTTTATGGACGCTTGAAGAGAGAAGAAATCGGTGGAAGTAATAGTAGTGTTTAAAATGTTTTACGATTATACAGAGATAGACATAAGGGTTTTATTCACGCTTGGTGGTAATGATAAGGGTTTACGTGGCCATAATAAGAAAACTTGTAAACCAAGATTTAACACGGATATTAGGAAATATTTTTTCTCAAATCGAGTCATTGACAGATGGAACGGTTTGGACCGATATCATATGCGCTGCAACGCGGAACTTTATTACGTCGGAAAATCCCACGTACAGGTATTGGGCGCCCGTCGCTGCAGCGATGCGTGGTTTTGAAATGGTTTTATTTACCGCGAGCCGTGGGAACACCTTTGTCGGAGGTACAAGCGCACCATCCAGTACCCTTCTAGTTGCTGCGTGATATTGTATGAGGTCAACATATTCACCAAGTCTGAAGTTCACGTTTGTGACTGACTTTGACGTCTGACCTTGTAACCGTGCATGTTCCCAACATGTGGTATTTTGTGATCATTTCCACCATGTAAAAACGTTGTTTACTTTTTACATTTTTAACGTTTTTTATTTAGTCAGAAGTTTAATGAAAATTTAGCGCTAACATGCAAGAAAATTTGACATCAGGTATATAGCAGTATGTAGCAAAAAACATGACAGGCAAGGATGGAATGGCTCGATAGAGCACTTACAACCATCCTGAAAAAACCTGACTAATCAACACAATACAATAAGTACTTTGACAAGTCAACTTGTAACAAACAACGCTTGAATTTAACCAGGGTGGAAAAGTCAACAGCAGGTAGCAGATTATTAACAACTCGTCGACAGAAAAAAATAATGTCGTCCGTTACGAGTAGATTGTTCTACAAATAGTTTATATCGATGTTTACAACGAGAAACAATTTTAAATTTATAACGATGCTTTTCTTTCGCCTGTCGAAATGTCATTCAACGCCTGAAAATGTTGTTCACTGTAAATCTAGAGCCATGTTCAAGAGGCTAGTTGATAGAATTGACGTGTCTAAGTTTTGCCCGGTTACTTCTTTTTGGGGGTGTTCAGGGAACGGGAAAGCATCAGATTTCAGATTCAGTTTTGACCTGCCTTTCCCTTTAGTATCCACTGCCATCTTTCAGTTTTCTTTTTCTTAACGATACGGTGCGATATTGTGTATTTAACGTGCAGTAAAAACAAGAGGTCAAAGTAATTTGACAAAAAGCGCCTCACGGGGGGCCCATTCCTCGGTTAGGGGTCACCCCAGGGGGTCGAAATTTGTACCATTAAATTCCTGGGGGTAGGGTTTCCTATTAGTGTTCCATAGTAACTATAGGCCTAGGATGCACCGTTTGGCCACAGTGCACGCGCGTGACAACCAACCAACCAACGACCAACGACGTCACGACACAGCCT
>Ga0209339_1001398_pt1 | contig 10321 bp, 9 predicted proteins | sample OlaalgELextract3_FD_187376 | JGI IMG/M metagenome (GOLD analysis project Ga0209339, IMG submission 187376) | Olavius algarvensis symbiont microbial communities from Tuscany, Italy - Type A ELBA extract 3 (SPAdes) (version 2) | ecosystem: Host-associated > Annelida > Digestive system >...
GCATGATTTTTAAATTCCTATTTTTACTCGACTATTTTTGTAAATTTTACTACTAATAGGTTTTCTATTCCTCACTAAAGCCCCAGTTTTAGGGAACTAGGCCTATAAAAGGAGTGATTTTAGTAGCACTTATATCAAAAAAAGTCAAGTAGTATTTTATCTTATCATGCTGATATAATGAGAATTTTTACGTTTATGCGTCCACTCTATAGGCTCTTGACCCCAAACGCTACGCCCTCTGCCCTCCACCATCTGCCCTCAGCCCTCCGCGCTCTGCCCTACGCCCCCCGCGCTCCGCGCTTTGCCCTCTGCTCTCTGCCTTATGTTGCCACCCCGGGGATCTTCACTATATGACCAGTCCGCCGTTGGGGCTGAAAATTTGCCCGGTAAAAAAATCCGCGGCGGGTGACGCCAAAAATGATACCAGACCGGCGATTTCATCCACCTCGCCGAATCGTTTCAGCGGCGTCTTTTTGATGATATAGTCGGAAAATCCTTCCGGCAGTCCATCCAGCATGGGCGTATTCACGTAGCCGGGCGCGATCATGTTAACCCGGATATTGTATTTGGCGACTTCCTGCGCCAGGGTCCTGCCCATCATGTTGATGCCGCCCTTGGCCGTGCTGTAATGCAAGGCTCCCGGCGTCGGCGTCAGTGAGGCCACGGAACTGAACAATACGATACGGCCGGTTTGATGTTGTTTCATCCACCGGACGGCCTCCCGGCAGCAGTAAAAGGCGCCGTCCAGATTGACGGCAATCATCCGGCGCCACTGGTCATCTTCCAAATCTTCGATAAAAACCGTCTGCCCCAGGATAGCGGCAGTGTGCACCATTAAGTCCAGACGTTCCACCCGCTGTCGCAGGTCATTGAACAAAGCCGTCACCGACGCGCTTTGCGACACATCCACCCGACAGGCCTCTGCTCGGCCCGCCAGACCGTGGGCCGCCAGCACCGTTTTTTCAGCCGCAGCCAAATCCAGATCGGCTGAAAAAACCCGCATCCCCGAGCGGCATAACTCAAGCGCTATCGACCGACCCATGCCGGATCCGCCTCCGGTAATGAGAACCGTTTCAGCAGCCTGGGTTTTCACCGAACACACTCTCCTGGAAAATAAGCCCTAACAATGCACTAGTTTTTTTTGACACTTTTCAATTCTTCTTCAAATTTTTTGAAGAACTCATCTTTTTCTTTCCAGTCCGGTCCGAACTGGCGGTCAAAATAATCGCCCAATTTATCGAGCAGGTTCTTCCAGACCATTTTTTTACTGCCGGTGATCACGTCGGCCAAATAGGTGTCCAGTTCTGCCATCATTTCTTTGGGCAAAAAAGAGACAGCTCCCAACTTTATGGATTCTTTCAAGGCATCAGGCGTCAAGGCATGCGCGGTGAGCATCACCGTAGGAAAACCTTTGGAGACGGATTTTTTAAGCAATTCGAAGCCGCGCACCCCCATCACATCGAGGATGACGATATCAAATGTAAAGCCGGCCATCAGTTGCAGCGCTATTTCATAATCTTTGGCTCGATATATCCGACACATATCCAGCTGCTCGGCAATCGAATCCAGCACATCCGGCTCATCATCGACGACCAATACTGCTTTATCTGCCAATACACTTTCGATAGTCATTATGTTTCCTTATCACGATACTGCTCGCGCATGACACGTTTGAGGGTTTTGCCCGCCACATTACGCGGGAAATCCTCCAATACAATAACATCCTGCACACGCTGAAATTTAGCTGAGACGTTGGTATTTATCCAGTCGCGCAGCGCTTCGGCCGATATACTGCCGGGCTGCTGCAAAATTACGGCTGCCAACGGTGTCTCACCCCATTTTGCATGCGGCAGCCCGAATACGGCAACTTCCTGGACGTGTGGATGCCGCGCGGCGACTTCTTCGATGTCCCGTGGATAGACATTCACACCGCCGGAGATGATCATATCTTTTTTGCGGTCTACCAGGTATAAAAAACCGTCTTCATCCAGATAGCCCATGTCCCCGGAGTGCAGCCAACCGTCTTTAATGGCCTGGGAAGTCAAATCCGGTCTTTTGTAGTAGCCCGGCATCAGGATCGGACCCCGCCCGCAGATCTCTCCAACCTCGCCGGGCGGCAGGTCGTTGCCGTTCTCATCCACAATCCGCATCTCAAAAAACGGCGGCGGCACTCCGACCGAATCCGGTTTGGCTGGATAATCCATTTTATCCAGCACTGTCACAAATCCCTCGGTCAATCCGTAAAGCTCGTAAAACCGACCGGGCAACTGGCGGTTCAACTCTTCTTTGTGCTCCTTGAGTAATGGCGCTCCCAGAGAGAGAATCATTTCCAGAGACTGCAATGCCTCTGGTGAAAAATTGGCCGCATTCAACAGGGCGATAATCTGAGAGGGCACCATCATCGCATGCGTGACCTGCTCCTTTTCGATCGTGTCAATATAGCTGACCGGGTCAAACTGGCTGAGCAGGATATAGGTGCCGCCGATAAAAACCGATGGCATCAAATCCACAAAAGCGCCGTTGAACACAATCGCACCGGCATGCATCGTAACGCTTTCCGGCGTCATGCGATAGGCCGAGGCAAACGACGTGGCATAGGCCCCCCGAATGCGGTGCGTATGAACGATGCCTTTGGGCAGACCGGTTGTGCCACTGCTGTACATAATGTTGAATGGATCATCCGGATCGATCGTGATGCCGGTGGGCTCCGATGCAGCGGCGGCCGATTTGAGGGCGCGATAGTCTTGATAGCCGGATGTATTGGAACTGTCGGTGAGGATAAAACGCTCATCCGCTATCGCCGGCAGCTCTCCTCGAATCACGTTGACCGAATCGACAAACTTTGAATTGGTGATCAGCAAGACGGAATCCGAGTCCTGCAGCAGGGATTTCATGGCCTGCTCAAGGAGCATGGTGCTGAATGGAACCACAACAGCGCCGATTTTCGCCGCTGCCCAATAGGTTTCAAACAGTTCGGTACTGTTCGGCAAAATGGTGGCGACTTTATCGCCCTTTTGAACACCCAAAGCCATCATCGCATTGGCCAAGCGATTGATGCTCCGGTTTAACTCGCTCCAGGTCAGCCGCTGCTCCTCAAACACGAATGCAGGGTGGTTGGGACGGTACCGGGCATGTCTGGTAAAAAGGGATCCGATGTTCATTTAGTCCTCTTGGTTGTTTTATGGTTGAACCACGAACCACACGAAAGACACGAAAATGAAAAACAAACCTTTTTTGGCTTTTGTGTGTTTCGTGTATTTCGTGGTTACTTCAAATGCAACTTCATTAAATTGGGCTAAATCCCCAATTGGCCTAACTCAATAGAAACTTTGCCTCTATTCTTCAACCATTTGAACCAGCATAACCGGTATTTTGCTTCGCCGCAGCAATCTTCGGGTCGTGCTGCCGATGACGGCTTCCTCCAATTTTCCCCGCACATGGTAGCCCATGACGATCAAATCACTGCCGTTTTGTTGGGCCTCTGAAAGGATTTCATCCACCACATTGCCCCTGGCCACGAGGATTTCGTCGATCTTAAAGTCGATTTGCGCCTCTGTCTGCAGTCGTTCGCAGAACTCGTCCAGGGCTTCCCTGATTATTGCGCCTTCCCGTTTTTTGCCGATCAGAATTTGCCGGGCCTCTTCTTCCTGGCTGCCTTTGATAGTCTGCCAGCGTTCCTGCCCGATGAAGTTTTTCAAGCGGACGTCCGCCGAAGGGGACACTTCCTCCATCACGTGCAGCAGGGTAAGCCGGGCTCCGTAGCGATAGGCAATGCTCACCGCATATTCAAACGCTTGACGGGAGTGCCGGGAAAGATCCGTCGTAAAGAGTATTTTTTTAATATCGGGAACCATTTTTTTGCTCCTTTACCCGAAACAAGACGTTATTCGTTATTGGTTAATTGTTATTAGTTATTGGTTTAACGAATAACTTCATCGCGGCCTCACTCGGCCCTTGCGGCGATGATCTCCGCTTCCGGCCGCCAGCTGTCCGGTGCTTTCAACTCCAATAAATCGTGGTAGATTGGAAAAGGGTAGTTAGGATCTTCGGCGATGCGGCCGAAATAGGCGGAACAACTCAGTTGATTGTCGATCTTTCGGAAGAAAAGCCTTCCGCGAGTGGTATCAATGGTCAACCCTTTCAGGGCGTCTTTGACCCTTTCCGTATCAATGCTCGCAGATTTTTCAATACCCTGTTTCAAGGCATAGACACCGTCATAGGCCATTACGGCCCAGTCACTGGGATAGCGGCCGTATTTCTCCCGGTAGGTAGTAACAAATTGGGTCATCATGGGGTTATCGAGATGGGCGAAAAAAGGCGCTCGACATCGGCCGTACTGACCGCGGCGGATACTTTTGGCTTGCGAGATCAATTCGGTGACGCTGATTAATCCTCCGGGATAAGCCACTTTTTTGAACAATCGATAATCCCTGGCATCTCGCATCCACCAGGTATTGTCCGTACCGGCTATCGATCCAAGGACGAAATCAGGCTTTTGAGCCAGGATATCCACGATAAAGGAATTAAAACGGGACTGACCTAAGCGCGGCCAGTAGGTGTTCAATAACTTTAGCCCCGGAGCAACCTGTCTCAACAGGTCAATCTGGACCTCCTGGCTGGAGCGGCCCCAGGCATAATCGGAGGCAATGGTAGCATACCGGGTCCAATTATTCTTTTGGGCCAGTTTGGCGACGCCGACCACCACGGTTTTGGACAGCATGTAAGTGTTGGGAACCACCGAATACGTATAGGGACTGGGATCCAGCTTGGTGATATTTTCCGAATTGCTGATGGTTGCAATTTGAAGCACGCGGTTTTCCCTGCAGATCGGCTTGACGGCCAGGGAAGTGGCGCTGGAATAGGTTGCAATAATACTGCGCACCTTCGCGTTTCGAATGAGATCATTGACCACCTGCTTGGCCACTTCCGGCTGGGTCCGGGTATCTCTGATAAAGAGCCTGATTCGATGTTTTCCTAAAAAACCGCCCCGGCCGTTAATTTCATTGACGGCGACTTCAATGCCTTCGACAGCTTCTTTGGAATAGGGTGCACCCGTGCCGGAAAGACCCAACGCAACCCCGAGGTGATAAGGTTCGGCGGCTACAAGACCGGGCGCACCAACGAAGACCGCCGCCAGCATCATCGGCAACCAGATGACAATCGCTTTACAGATTATACGTCTCATGACGCCCCTCCTTTGGGATACAACTTACGGATCTATAACCAATGAGAAGGCATATTTAACATTGCAAGAAGTAATTGAAAAGTCTCGATCATGGAGTATTGGAGTGCTGGAGTACTGGAGTAATACCCTAAATGAGCGAAAAGCGCTCATTCAGGTGTTATTTGTTATTTGTTAATCGTTATTAGAATTGGTTGAGAGTCTGATCCTAATATTTCTACCATCAGTGAGATGTAAAAACGGATTTCATTCCTTTTAAACCATTACCCAATAACGAATAACTCTCAATTGGAGTAATAATTAAGACATCCTATTTTCAGCCAAAACTCCAATACTCCAGTACTCCAACACTCCAGTACTCCAGTACTCCAATACTACGATATTTACAAAAATTTAAATACCAACGATGGATTGACTTTTTTTAGTTTACTATACCGCGAAGCTATATTCCACTAACCATATGCAATCGCCGGCAGCCAAATCACCAGTTGCGGCCATATGGCCACGATGATCAACCCGATCAGCTGCAAAATAATAAAAGGTATGACCCCTTTATAGATGTCCACCAGTTCGATTTCCGGGGGACAGATCCCTTTGAGATAAAACAAGGCAAATCCGACCGGGGGTGTCAAAAACGAGGTTTGTAAACTCACGGCGATCAGCACGACGAACCAGACCAATTCGGGATTGTCCACGACACCGTGGCCATCGATCTCAAAGCCTAACCCAGAGACCACCGGGGCAATCAGCGGCAAAACGATCAGGGTGATTTCAATCCAGTCCAGGAAAAAGCCGAGCATGAATACCGCGCCGAGAATGACAACCATAATGCCATAGGGCCCCAATGGGATTCCGGTGAGAATTCTTTCGATGAATTCATCGCCGCCAAGACTTCGCAGCACCAGTGCAAAACAGGTTGCCCCCAGGAAGATCGCAAAGATGTAGGCGGTTGTATTAAAGCAGGCTTTGGTGACTTCCACGACGACTTTAAAATTCAGCCGTTTGTTGATGGCCGCCAGGATCGTGGCGCCCAGCGCACCGACGCCGCTGGCCTCCGTCGGTGTCGTCACACCGGCGAAAATGGACCCCAGCACCGCGAAGATCAGGGCTGCGGGCGGTATGATGTTCTTGAACACATTCCAGATCATGCGCCATTCCAACGGCTGACGATCCGGATCAAGTGGTGCCGATTGGGGCCGGACCAGGCTGAATACTAAAATGAAGCCAATGTAAAGGGAGCCTAAAATGACACCCGGTATGACGGCCCCCATGAACAGGTCACCCACCGACAATCCCAGTTGATCAGCCATGATGACCAGCATGATACTGGGTGGAATGAGAATGCCCAGGGTTCCCGAACCGGCGATGGTCCCTAAAGCCAGGGTTTTTGAATATCCTTGTTTCAGCATGGCCGGCAAAGACAGCAACCCTAGAAGGACGACGGAGGCACCGATGATTCCGGTTGACGCTGCCAGAATAATACCAATGGAAGTCACGGTAACAGCCAGCCCCCCGCGCACTTTGCCGAAAAGGGCCTGCATGGACTTCATTAAACCTTCGGCGATGCCCGATCGGTCCAGCATCAAGCCCATAAAAATAAACATGGGCAGGGCCACCAGCACCCAGTTGTCCATGAATTTATAGATGCGGTTCACGGACAAACCGAGCGTCAAATAATCGAGCCCGGTAAAGGTATCGAACCATAAATCCGAATAGTACCCCACCACGGTATAGATAACGGAAACGCCCCCTAGCACCCAGGCCACCGGAAAGCCCGTAAACAAAAGGCCGACAAAAGTCAAGAACATGGCAATTACAAGATAATCATTGAATTCCATCGGCTACTTCCTCCTAAAGGCAGCAATGATGCGAGCTGCCCGCGCAACAGTAGCTGCAATTAACAATGCAAAAGTGATGGGAATAATGCCCTTGATCGCCCATCGCCAGGGCAAGCCCAACGGTGCATCGGAACGTTCGTTGACCCGCCAGGATTCGTAGACAAAATCTAAACTCTGGTGGAAAATCACGATGGCAAAGGGCAGCAACAGAAAGACGATTCCGAACAAATCCCAGCGATTCCGCCATTTTCGCGACAGGCGCGCGTGGATAATGTCCACCCGGATATGCGAATCCATCATCATCGCATACGATGCGCCGAACATAATGCCCAACGCATAAAGGTGCCATTGCAATTCTTCCAATATAACCAGGCCTTTGCCAAAGCCGTAGCGGAGAACGACCTGCAAAATAATGACGACGATTAAAATGATATTGGTCCACATGACAAAATGCCCGATTGAACGGATAACGGTATCGATGACGTCGGCAAATTTATTAGGGACCAGTTCCTCTTTAGCTTCAGCGTTCATGTTGATCTCCCTGATTAAGTGGAAGCATTATTTAATTTCAGATCTACAACCAATAAAAAGACATTTTTATAATTGCAAGGGGTGCAGTTTACAATTGGCACCGTTTGGAATGATGGAATAGTGGAACAATGGAATATTGGGTATCAAAAACGGATGATGGTCTGCTTTTTATTTCTGTTTCCTGCAATCATTATCAGATCAGACTTCATTCCGCTATACCCATTATTCCGACATTCCAGCATTCCAACGCATTCTTGCACGAAACACCGTATTCCCGCTGACTCCCGTAAAGAACACGGGATCAAAGACTGGCCCTGCTTCCGGCCCGGAGGGTAGGGCCTACAGCCCGGAGGGAGGACCAGGATTTCTGCGCAGGATTAAACGCCCCTCGAAGGATCACCTTCTTTTGAGTCATAAAGCCGTTTACTATAACTCCCACCGCACTGCATGAGTGCGGGAAATAAGATCATTATTACCCGCACTCATTAACAATGCGTCAACGGTTGATGAATGACATCATTTTGGCGGCTTGGGTCGTGGCAAAAACCCGTATGATTGCCAGAGGGCATAATCGGCTCGAAATGCTGAAATATCATCCCAAACCTTTTTGAAAAAAGGGTCTTTGGCCGATTGGTCGGCAGCAACTTCTTCCCAGGCTTTTTTGAAGGTCGCCAGCATTTCATCCGACCAATACATATTGGTAACCCCGTTTTTTTCCACATTTTCTTTCATGGCCTCCCACTGAATGGCTTCAGTGTAGGCAAAGGCGTCGGCCGTGGCAGCTTTGCACATCATTTCGATCACCATCTTCTGGTGATCGCTCATGCCGTTCCAGACATCTTTGTTGATCAGCAGCTCAAATGTGGTCGCCTGCTGATGCCAGCCCGGGAAATAATTGTATTTGGCAATCTTTTGAAAGCCAAGCAGCTTATCGATGGCCGGCATTGAAAATTCGGTGGCATCGATTGCCTTTTTCTCGAGGGCCGGAAATATTTCGCCCCCCGGGATCAAGCTGACGGAAGCACCCAGCTTTGACATCGCTTGGCCGCCGAGACCAAAAAAACGCATCTTGAGGCCTTCGAGGTCGGCCGGTGAATTAATCGGCTTGGTAAACCAACCCGATGTCTCAGGCGCAATGATACCGCATAGCAGTACTTTTACATTGTATCCGTGGGAATCGTACATCTCCTGCCACAGTTTCATGCCGTTGCCGTAGTATAGCCATGCCAGAAATTCGCCCGTTTCCGGTCCAAAGGGGATGGCTGTGAATATGGGCGAGGCCGGGATCAGGCCCGCCCAGTAACCGGAGACACTGTAGCCGGCGTTGATCTTACCTTTGGATACGGAATTCAATATTTCGAAGGGCGCGACCAGCTTGTTCGGCTCATAGACTTTCATCCGAATACTGCCGTTGCTGGCCAGTTCGATCCTGTCCGCCACCCATTTGATGGTGGATCCCAAACCCGGCAGCGAGGTCGCAAAACAGATGGGCACCTTCAACAGCACTTTTTTCTCCTTGGCAAAGGCGGGTCCGGCGGAAAAGGAAAATATGATTCCAAATAAAAATACGCAAATTATGATGATACTAACTTTTTTCATGACCAGTTCTCCTTTCGTTGATTATAATGAAACGTCACGGTGTGAATAAGTCCCATTTTATTTGACGGTGATCACCCCCTTTGTATTGAAGATTGAAGATTGAAAATTGCAGATGTATGGTTTTCTATCTAATTTTATTTCGCCCTCATCTTCAAAAAATAAGAACCGGATTAAGTACGAAACCCGAAAAAATTCAATTTAGCAAGCAGTACGCAGTGATCAGTAACCGGTAATCATTAATCAGTGACCGGCATCAAGCAACCCATGACATGATGTGACGAGTTGCGAGTCCCCATCAACCGGAAACCAGTATCGAGTATCCAGGATCTAGCATCCAGCATCCAGTATCGAGAATCCAGTATCCAGTATCGAGCAACCAGTATCCAGTATCCAGTATCGAGAATCCAGTATCCAGTATCGAGAATCCAGTATCCAGTATCGAGAATCCAGTATCCAGTATCGAGAATCCAGCATCCAGTATCGAGTAACCAGCATCCAGTATCAAGCATCCAGCATCAAGCATCCAGCATCAAGCATCCAGCATCCAGTATCGAGAATCCAGCACTACCCAGCCTTCCTCTGCGCATAAGTCTTCACCACACCCCCGTCAAACAATAGATCCCCTCCAATGAGATATTTTGCATGACGTGAGAATCCGAAGAGAAACAGATTAGCGACTTCGATCGGCGACATCATTTCCTTTACCCGCGAAGGCCCCAGCATGACGTCACGCACGACTTCCTCAGGGGTGATCCCTCTTTGATCCGCTTGGGCCGGGATCTGATTTAAGGTTAAGGCCGTTTTAACGAAACCGGTGCTGACCGTGAAGGAACGAATTTTGCCTTCTCCTTCGGCCGCTATGGACTGGGTCAGGGCCCGCAACCCGAATTTGGTGATATTATAGACCGGTTTGTTGAGCGTGCTGATATGAGCATGAATTGAGGCCATGTTGCCAATTGCGCCCGTCCCCTCGCGGCTGTTGCGCATGTGAGGGATCGTCAGCTTGGATAAATAGAAGGGTGCGCGCAGCATGAGGTTTAACATGTAGAGCCTGCGCATAAACTTAAAATTGATCAGAATAAATTACAAAATTGTAGGTCCAACATTTTAAATTTGGTCAATGTTCTTTGAAAAATTGGTTAAAGCAGCAATCTGCTGTGCTTCAGGTTAA
>Ga0209339_1001399_pt1 | contig 10320 bp, 9 predicted proteins | sample OlaalgELextract3_FD_187376 | JGI IMG/M metagenome (GOLD analysis project Ga0209339, IMG submission 187376) | Olavius algarvensis symbiont microbial communities from Tuscany, Italy - Type A ELBA extract 3 (SPAdes) (version 2) | ecosystem: Host-associated > Annelida > Digestive system >...
AAGGACCCAGTACTTCTGTATATAATGCTAATCTGATGACCTCTGTCATGCGGCCCGACCCGAGATATGAGCTAGCCTTGGCATCGCAAGTGCCGCATACTCAGACAGAGCACCCCGATACGTCGGTGGTGGCAGTAACATGTACAGTACTGAGTACACCAATACCAACAATATACCGGCTGTACGTACAGTACTGAGATACCAACAATACACCGGCTGTACAGTACTGAGTACACGGATACCAACAATATACCGGCTGTACAGTACTGAGATACCAACAATATACCGGCTGTACAGTACACGAATACCAACAATACACTGGCTGTACAGTACTGAGTACACCAATACCGACAATACACCGGCTGTAAAGTACTGAGTACACCAATACCAACAATACAAGGGCTGTACAGTACTGAGTACACGAATACCGGGCTTCTATTTGAGACCCGGCCTGTATTCGAGGTCCGGCGTTTATTCGAAGCCCGGCGTCTATTAACACCAACGGCTCGGACCCCCGGCCTGTATTCGAGGCCCGGCGTTTATTCGAGGCCCGGCTACTATTCGAGGAAATACGGTAATTTAGTTGCACGCATCTGGACTTTTTCTAGATCTTTGATTAATCCAAGTCTGTGCGGATTCCATACTGAATTTGCATATTCTAAATGGGATATTACACAGCTCTTATAAAGCATAACAAAAGCGCTTTCGTCTAAATATATGAAATTTCTCCTAATACCTAAATATGAATAAGCAGTATTAATCTTTTCTTTGCAGTGTTGCACAAAGTTTAATTCACCATCAAATATCACCCCTAGATCTTTCATGTGTTCAACTCTTTCAAACTGTGTACCTTGTACAGAGTAGGTATAATTGTTTATTTATGTTTCGTCCAAAGAAAACTATTTTGCATTTAAGGATATTCAAATTTAATAACCATTTATCGGACCACTCTTGCAAAGCATTCAGTCCTAACTGTAAAGCTTCATGATCTTCATCACAGATGAGATGCTTAAACAACTTTGCATCATCTGCAAAAAGGTAGATACGGACAAATTGTTCACATATTTCTGATAAGTCACTTATGTAAATTATAAATAGAACCGGGCCAAGAATAGTGCCTTGTGGAATCCCGCTAATGACATCTGTCCATTTGGAGTAGCAACCATTTATTTTAACTCTTTGTTTTCGATAACACAGGAATGACCCAATCCGCTGGATAACATTTACGTTAAGATCATAACACTGGAATTTTAATTGATGTGGTACCTTATCAAAGGCCTTTTCAAAATCAGCATACCGGTAAATTGTGTCAATCTGTCCCCCGTTTTCCAGGGTGGCTGACCATTCCTCCATAATATGCAGTAGCTGTAACACAGTGGATCGGCCTTTTAAGAAACCAAACTGGTTCTTGCTAAAAAAGAGCACTGTGAAGAAAATGCTGAATTATATAATCCCTTATAAATTGTTCCATTATTTTGCACAGAATACTCGTAAGGCTAATTGGCCTATAGTTGCATAGTTCGGACTTTTTGCCTTTTTTATAGACAGCACTAACAATACTTGAAGTTCTAATCCCATCCCTAACTCTGATCATTTATATACATTTGAATAAACCTGTAAATTATTATCAAAAAATTCCACAGAGTCAAGTTTCCAAAATAACACCAAATATATAACAGCTTAGTCAGAATCCTCGCAAACGACAGGAGTATTTGCTTTGCCCTTTCTTGCTAAATAGCGTGCACGAGCAATTTCAAGTGCAGTTCCGACTGTCTGTTTGGCTGTTTTTGACTGGACAGAAGTCTGGTCCAGTTCAGTTTTTGCTTGCTTCTGCTTGCTGTGGCCATCGTCCAAACTTGTATGTTGCACAGGACTCTCCAACTTGGAATCCCTGCTGGTGAGGGCTTCAACACTGTCGCTGTGATTGCGTTTCTTTCTATTGCTTTCTCTCTCTTGCCTGTGCAACTCGCCACGTTTTCTGTGATGATGTTTTGACTCTGCTGTACGACCTTGATCTGAACGGTGTTTTGCTGAATCATTGTCCATCGATCTGCTCGTTTTGCCGGCACATTTCTCGGACCATTTTTCTTCTGAGGCAGCAGCCTTAGCGTCACCTCTGCCGTGATTTGTATGGCGATGTCTATCATATTTTTCTCCTCTATGACGACGTTCATCCAACTCGCTGGAAGAATGATCTGAAGTAGTGCGATGCCGTATATTTTTTCTTTTTGTATGTCTATTCCTCATTGAGTCTTGTGTATCTCTCTTCCTAAACACCAAACAAATGAACACACTGATCAGTGTTATCAATTATTAATCAACAGTTTCAGTAACAAGAGGTCAAAGTAATTTGACAAAAAGCGCCTCACATGGGGGGGCCATTCCCTGGTTAGGGGTCACCCCAGGGGGTCGAAATTTGTACCATTGAATTCCTGGGGTAGGGTTTCCTCTTAGTGTTCCATAGTAACTATAGGCCTAGGATGCACTGTTTGGCCACAGTGCATGCACGTGACAACCAAAGACCAACGACCAACGACGTCACGACACAGCCTATCTCAATAAGCACCTCTTTTACTAAAGTAAAGTGCTTAAAAACAGCAAGAACAATAAAAACCTGTGCCCAAAGAGCACAAATTCCACCGAGGCAGCTCCACTGCTGTGGTCTGGTGAGTGAGCATATGACGTATAAAATGCCCATCTAATGTTAAGCAAAGTGAAAAACTGATCCTAGATCCACTTCCGGATTCGAATCAACACCAAAATTTCATCACTACCAGAAGGTTACCCCTTGCCCATGCCTACTATGTTCGGTCAACATTCGTAAATGCGTTCATGGATTATCCTGCTCACAAAGAGACAGAAGGAATGAATGAACGACACAGACAGCAAGGATCACATAACTTTGCCTTTTTGCAGTAACAATAAATCATTATCTTTTGAACAACATACAAATGTAAAGTAAACAATGTCACAAAGACGTCGGTAAAAAGCAGTCATTTTTGGCATCCAAATTTGCTTTTAGTTCAGTTATCATTAGTTACGTATGCTGACTTTCTGTTATTACCAGTTACAGTAAGTCCAACACATTTTAGTTATAGCTACAGTTACTGTTAATTAAGACCCATTCTGTTTTTTAAAGTTTTAATCATAACAGTTTTCATTCAGTTACAGTTAACACTCAGCATAGCACCAAACACATAAAACATACGATCGAAATAATACAGTCCAGCAGTGAAACTCACTTAATTTTGACTACTAATGAACTCCATCTATTAATGGTAATATTATGTGTGAAACAGCTGTAGATGACAAGCAACATAAACAATACAATTCTCACTAGTTTTCATTAAGTAATTGTCCTCATTAATAGCATAGGTCATGGGCATATTTAGAGGGGGCCGAACCGGTGCACCCCCCTAAACTCAGCAAACATTAGCATGAAAGTTTGAAATTTGGTCAGCTCTCTCGGGAAAATCATTAAAATTGTTGCCACCAGATGTCAGATTTTAAGGCTAAAATGTACCAAATTCAATTTTGGCTGGGGCTCCACCACAGACCTCACTGGGGGAGCTTACAGTGCTCCCCCAGACCCCATAGCTGGATTAAGGGGGCATACTTCTAAGGAGAGGGGAGGGAATAAGAAGGGGGAGGGAAGAGGGGATGGGAAGGGGAGGGGGAGCCTAGGGGACGCCTTCACGCCTCCCTAGTCCATATTTCTGGATACGCCCCTGTAGGTGGCACAACCTATTAGGCATGCAGGTGTCAGCCTAGGCACATTTTCTTCCTTGTCAAGCACTCTCATTAGTGTAACCTAGGCACCAATTCAGAAGTAGATGAATTTTCTTTAACTTCATCATGAAACGTTAAGAAATTTAACTTGCCACTGCAAGCCGCATGAAGTTGAACAATGCAGCATCGAGGGCAGCACACCGAGCAACCTAGTTAGTTACTGACAAATAGCCACATCACTTGTGTGATAGACAGCGGATGCACTTTTTGACCTGAAAATGTGCCAAATTGCGTTTGCGGCTCTGCCCTGGACCCCAGTATGGGAGCTCAGAGCACCTCCCCAGACCTCTAGCTGGATGTAATGGGGGGTATGAAATAAACTGAGAGGAAGGGATGGAAAGGCAAGGTGAGAAGGGAGAAAATGGAAATAGAGGGAGGGGAAGGAAGGGCAGAGAAGTAGGGAAGGCTGAGCATGCCTAGGCAGTTGATTTTGAGTTGTGCCACCCCTGATTATTAGTTCAAACTATTTCAGTCAGTTATGTGGTAAATTCAGTTTTAGATGCTATTAGTTACCGCTATCATTATTTGCAGTAGTCTAGTTATAATTACAGTTACGCTTAATAATTTTTTTTTACTTTTGTCAACGAGCGTTTTCGTTATCGTTAACCACAGACGGCACAGAAACACCAGTGAAAAGGAAGTGGACTCCCGAAAGGATGTGTTTTACTTTCAATGTGTTTAAAAACACAGCACAGATTCATAAAATCTCTGTCATCCAGAGACTTCCATACTGACAACTGACAATCAGCAGTGTTAAAACGCTGACACATATGAATACTACAGTCCTGGCATCTTCAGCCATCGAACATGCATACGAATTAACACCACATTGTCAACTTACAATTGAGTTTTTCTGAACAGTAACTTCTCACAGATGATCAAACGTTCTTGTTTAGTGCCGCTGAAAACTGAGCCATAAAAACACGGTCATATTACAAAGTTAATAACCTGTCCGAATGAGTTGTACTAGAATCAGAACTGCTGCTGCTGTCATCAGAATCATCCTCATCGCCAGGTACAGCAACTGCTGCAGGTTGTTGTAAACTCCTAGAAAACAACATCACCTTACAGAACAACACACATAAAAGTTGGTTACAGATGAGTAGCAATGTATCCTTATTAGGAATGGCAACCTAGGTTTTCCCAAACCTGAATTAAAACAGTAACCAGGAGTGACATTAAAGTAAAGTAAACAGAGTAAAGTAAAGTAAAATGTGGATTTGTATAATGCATCGTTGCGAACGTGCCTCTAATGCGCTATCACTTCCCGTACGTCGGTGCTGATCTCCATTACCTAGTCCTTCAGCCAGACACCAGCCAATACTGCAAGACCATGGATACGGGCTAGTGTATCATGCGATATACTGGTTTACTCTCCAGCTTTCACTGGGTACTCAATCTACCTACCCACGAAGTGATGGTCAGGCTGAGTTGACCTGGGTGCCTGGTTCTGCACCGACGTGGTTTCCTAATCCAAAGACGGTCCATCGGGACTGGCATAAAACTACGTTGATCTACGTTGATCGAGATCAACGTAGTTACCGCTAAGCCAAACCGACGACTTCATATTTAAGACCATCTGAAATTCCATTTAGAGCAGCACCAGTCACTTTTGAAGAATGGTAGCCATCAACATCTTACAAACCTAAAACCCGGATTCATAGAAACTAACCAGATTTCGCATCCCTAATCATTGCTTCACTTCAGTGCTTTCACAGACAGACCACCAGACCCATATACCACACATACAGTAACAGAACAATCAAAAACACTAAGGGCTGGTAGCACTAAATGCAGTTTATTCGGCAGTTAACCAACCTCTGATAATTTATTAACTAGCAGTTAAATCGTTTTGTGCTGCATCAAGTTAACTGATCTTCACTAAACTTCTGTTTGTTAATGTTGTGCTAAAAATAGCTGACCCATATTTTGTCATGTCATGCACATTTGGAATTGGCCGGTATGTGACATGCGATTATAAAAACGTAAACATCTCTCACTGCTAGTGGCTGAAATGGCTGACGACTGCAGACAGGCAGCTAATGGGTGCAGTAATATGTTAACACTGGGCTATTTAGCCTCCCATGCCACAGCTACTTCACTGCTACTGCATGAGGAAACAAGTGCCTGATTGCATACCTATGTATGTATCTGTTTAAACAGATTCATTCAGGCAACACTAATTGCGTGTTTACCACAACAGTCACTCGGAAGATCAGTAAACAATAATAAGCATCCTTAATCGGCCATATTTAGTGTGACTAACTGCAGCTTAACCGGAGAACGACGGCTGGTTAAAGTTAACTGAGGTTTGAATGGTGCAACATAAATTTTAGCTAAACTTCGGCCAAACAAAGAAATAACCATACATTATCTTTAACCAAGCTTGGTGTAACCAGGCATAAGTGAATAACTGAAGCTGATTTTAGTAACAGATTTTTAACACTTCATCTTCTGTATCAAACTGTGTACAACCTGAAGGAACAGATCAACAGCAAACTTAGCTAACAGGCTGCACTCAACATCATATAACAATTTTTCCGGTTCAATGCGATAGTAGAAATAATTGCTCACATATGTAACCAACTTCGTACATCATGCTGTAAATTTGAGATACAGACAATGAAACACTTTGTAGCAACGGAAATGACCTTCAAAGGTCAGTCAAGGTCATTGACAATGGAATGGGTTTAACATCCCACTTGACACATTATAGGTCATGATTCAACGGGTCAGATGACCCAACCAACAGTGTCACAACACTGAAGGACAATGGTTAGTCAACCAACATCGAGGGCCAATCCCACTAGGCTCAGCTCACCAAAAGGTAAAGGATGTAATGGAAAAGTAGGCGACACTTATTTCCTCAGAAAAATATCTGAAATGACCTCGAAGGCTGATCAATGTCATTGGTGACAGCACAATTCAATAGGCCACGTATCACTTTCCATTAGTGGTCTGTAGTAATCATGTCTATCTAGTATCGTTTCTGAGACATTCAATATCAAAGAATGGCACGCCCATGAAATATGGTTAGGGGTCATAAATGTTATTGGAAATGGCACCACTTTCTATCAGTCTACCACTGCAGGAATGGCTATATCTCGTACCATTTTCAAGATATTCAACGTTTAAGAATATCATGACCTTGAAATCTAGGTTAGAGGTCACTCACCCTGCAAATTTATGCACAATCTATACATCACTAAACTCTGCAGACCTGGAGCTATTTTTTTGCTACTGACAGTACGTGGCAACTAAAGAAATGTCATAAAATCAAACATCACTAAATTCAGTAACAGGGGCATGTTCAACAGCTCATCGGTCGAATAGGCCACACCACTGGGATGGCCTGTGTTAGACAGTCAGCTGTTGGACAACTTTCATCGTTATCCAGTAGAACAAAATGGCAGCGAATGCCGGCAGGCGATGCCAGCAATAGCTGCCATTTTGTTCTACTGGATAAAGATGAAAGTTGTCCAACAGCTGACCTGTCTAACATTAGGCCATCCCAAGTGGTCCGGCCTATTCGACCGATGAGCTGTTGAACACGTCCCAGATGATATACTGCAAGCCACACGTACCGTTCATCCAGAACAGCAGTTTCCTCACTCTGTGAAGGTTCTGTCTTAACCACATTGTCGGTTGTCTGGTCTAGCAAGTTCCTATAAAATGCACTCATATCCTCTTGTTTTGTCACATCCATTCGTGCTACAAAACAGATACACTTTTCTTAAATATTACATACACACACAATGTTTTTGTGCCAAAAGATATATAAACATGGGTACAAAATTTTAGTAAGAAGAAGCTACAGCCCTTACATTGATAAAGATGTCTTTTGATGTTATATGCTCCCTCATTCAAAAACTCAGATGCAGCCACCTACAAGGCTGAACCTTTTCCCAAATCACTGGCAGCAATTTTAGCTGCTTGTCCTTGCATGAGTGAGCAGTGTCTTAGCAGCACATCAGCACAAAAGAAGCCATTCAGTGCCATTAACATGGCTATTACACTAATGCGTCATGCAGTTGTGAGTAAGAATCAATCTCAGGTCACGCAGGTGACTGTTTACATCCTTAACCACGGAGCATGGCTGCTTCTGAAGCCATGACTACTCCAAGAACCCCTAAACTAACACTAGTGAGGCCTGTCGGCCTAGATAGCTCCGCTGCTGCTGCTGATGGTGCAGAGTTTTAAGTCCAAATGTAAACTATGAAAAATTTGCCAAAAGTTTTAGAATCAAAATTTCGAAAATCTGTTTCACAGCTTTTTTACATATTGGCACATAGATCACGTGTGCCAAGTTTTGTGAAAATCAGAGAAAAACTGTACGAGTGGTGATTTGATAAAAAAATTCAAATGCCAAAAATGTTAAAATCTAAATTTAAAAAAAAACAGTTTCAGTTTTTTGCATACCGGTATTAGTACACAGATCATGTGTGTCAAGTTTTGTGAGAATGACACAAAAACTGTAGGAGGAGTAGCAAACTGAAAAAGTTTGATTGCATCCACATAGACGGACAGACACCAATCACCTAAGTTCTGCTGGCTACAAGCAGCAGCAGAGCGAAAAACTGAAAACTGCATCAGGTAAAATTAAACTGCCAAATTAAATAAAATTGCCAAAACATACGATAGCCACAGATGACAACCACAGTCACAACAATAATGACCAGCTCATCAGAAACATACCGGTTCTCCCGATAAATACTGTGAATTAAACTACAAAATGCAACAAGTACAGCGCGTCAAAAGATCCTACGTACTAACTAGGGAAAAAATCAGAAATACCTTCAAGCTCTGCCTGGCTGCGTTCACGTTCTTCTTCCTGCCGAATCTGCTCCATCTTGCGTCGATACGCATCAGTCACAAAAGCTTCTGTGTCATCAAACAAACCTTTCTCAGCTTCCCTCTCCTTCTGCACCGTCTTCTCAATGCGTCGTTCCATATCTTTCTTACGCTGTTCTGCTGCTTTCAGTAGGCTGCCAATGTACTTTGGCTGCATACATACATGTTAATAACAACAGCACTTAGTGCAATGGTTCCATTGAACACAGCTTAACATCCAGATACTGATAATGCCAAAAATGCATTGGAATGTAGTAATTCTTATGCTGACTACAGAATTTTAATTTCACACGTTACATTCTACACTGAAGCAAGATAAAAGTACGAAAAATGTTAACCTTGCGATCAACATCAGACGCAAGTTGTTTATCGCTCACAGCTTTCTTTGCTTGCAGGTCATCATAAATGTTGTCGTACTCATAAACTGTTGGATCCACTGCAACTGCCTTTTCCATTTCCAACTGAACCTATGTAAAACAAAACACAAGAAGACCAGATTAAAAATATCTGTAACTAAATCACATGCTTAGAATATTAATAAAAACGTGTACATTTCATATATAGTTAATCGTTTTAAAATACTTAAAGTTGGTAAATTCATGAAATTAAAAAATCCATAAAACAGCTAACTCTATGCAGCTATGAAAATATTCTTTGTTAATTCAACCAACGATAGTTGGAGGAGGTTATGTAATGGGTCCTAATTGTCTACTCGTTTGTTTCTATGTCTGTTTGTCTGACAGCAGGATTACTGCAAAAGTAATCAGCCGATTTAATTGAAACTTGATGTTATGATTGGGCGGCCTACCGACCAATCGGAAGAACTGATCAACTGTTGGTGGTGATCCAGTGCCAGATACGGATTGCGGATCACTTTTCTACTTCCTTCACTATTGCGGAATAGAGCATTTTGGGATATTTATTAGCATTTCTCATACAGTCACTGGCCACTTTTCACGAAACTCGGCAAAATGACTGACGCTGACAATGAATCCACCACATTTTGGGAAAAAATTGGGTGTGATTCAGCAGACCTCGGATCTGGATCAATCCAGAAATCAATGATTCACATCCCAAATCACTTTTGGTTGAGGTAGGAAGCATTATAAAATGCACTCAGAATATTTCATATACCGGTACTGCAGAGTGACACTGATTTGCGTAAGTCACTGAGAACACATTCTAGGAGTTGTTTCTTCAATGTTCAGTGATAGCACTAATCAGATTAGATACATCAATGTAAATCATACATGCAAATGACTGAAAGACAGAACAAATAACTTTGAAATAAGCCAATCACCTAACTATGACATTGATAATTGCTATTCTACACACAAACCTGTCTTTTAATCTGAGCTTTCTTTCCATCTTTCATTGGAAAACGAGCACCACTGGTATTTACTTCCTACAAACTGCACAAGTGTTCATCAGATCAACACAGTACAGCACTAGCAGCAAACACGTCTGCACTACAAGTACAACTCAAAACAACTGTCATGCCTATGACACTGCCTGGGTGTGATCTTTGACAGTGAGCTGACTTTCTCCAAGCACGTCAAATCAGTGGTCCGGCGCTGCTTCTATCACATGAGACAGCTGAGAACTGTCAGAAAGACGTTGACAACCGATTCTGTGAAGACGCTTGTTCATGCTCTCATCGCAACTCGGTTAGACTACTGT
>Ga0209339_1001400_pt1 | contig 10320 bp, 6 predicted proteins | sample OlaalgELextract3_FD_187376 | JGI IMG/M metagenome (GOLD analysis project Ga0209339, IMG submission 187376) | Olavius algarvensis symbiont microbial communities from Tuscany, Italy - Type A ELBA extract 3 (SPAdes) (version 2) | ecosystem: Host-associated > Annelida > Digestive system >...
ACCTGCATTCGACACCCTCATTAGGGGGATGGTTCCCGTCGGAATATTGCTATGCCGTTTGGTACGGAAAAACTAGAATGGTGTGGCTACCCGATGGAGAAAAATTGAGAGAATGTACGAACGTGACAGACACAAGGACGGACGGACAGACAGACAGACAAACGGACAGAGGGACGGACACCGCATGACGACATAGGCCGCGCTTGCATAGCATCGCGCGGCAAAAATGCCGACTGCATAGACCGCACGAACGTGGACTAGCATGCCAAGAACGTAGCTAACAGCTAGACCTGTAAGCCGGCTTAGCTATAAATTTCCGACTGGCTTGGTATGAATTTCGGCTAATTTTTGGCTTAGCCGCAAATTTTTCGGCATGCTCATCGGTTTTCTCTGTTGATCTGTGTCTACCAAACAGTCCGAACTTAAACCCGGTCGACTAATGAATTTGGAGACTGATGCAGGAAGTTAACATGTGTACAAGCCAGCCCTCTGTGACACCAGCAACTTAAAGCAATGCCTCACTGACACATGGGCAAGCTTTTTCATGTTCATCGTTTTTTTTCTTTTAGTTTTTATTGGTTAATTTTTCTGCTTAGCCTCGGCTTATTTTCGGCTTATGCACACTGTGGTAGGCCCAGTCTCAGAAACCCACATCAATGTAGGTTAATTTACGTTCTCGGTTAGAAAGCTAACAGAACGCAATGCACATGTGAAGGGCCTGCCTATATTGGCATATTTCTGATTAACTGAAGTTAAATTTTTAAAGATGCCCAGCTTGACATTTAATGATGCAGAGATTAATTTTAATGACACACAATTTGTGTAATATTATACGCCATAATAGTCTATACACTTCACTAGAACTTACACGCCACATCCATCCGATCATTAGCAGGTCAAACTGTGTGATGTGAAATCCATCGACATAAGAGCCAGAATGTAGGAATTGAACTGAACTGAATTGGTGTTTAACAATGCAACAGTATTCAGTAGAGATATTAAACCTTGGCCTTTGCCTTAAGGCCAAATTTTACACCCGCCTTGGTCTTGAGAGTCAAAGCCTTGTTTAACAACGCCTCATCGTTGCCTTCGTTAGTGAAGTACAATGTACGACTGCTAGGAAGGAATTCACACATTCAGAACGCATATTTTCATAATGTTGCCTCCTCCTAAGGCCACACCGTGCCAAGATCAGCAACTCCTTACTGGAGTCACTGAAAAAAGTAATTTTGAAACGCAACAATACACTGTGACTTCTGAAGCAAGAACTTGGCCAAAATTTGTTAAACGTTTCTAGTTTTTATGCAGACTTTTTTTATAAAACTCAGGCATTAGTCAAATTCCAGCTGTCTTTTTAAAACAGTGCTTGTGCAGTATGATCACTGTGTTCAGCTATTTATTTTATGCATTAGCTAATAATGTGCTATTTACAACCTGTTAAGTCGGCGGCTGAACTGGCGGCTAAGCCAAATTTAATTTCTTTTTTTTCGGGTGGCGGCTTAGCAAAATCCTTGGCGGCTGAGCCGAATTTTTCTCGACTGGCGGCTGGCAGCTATTTCGGCGCTTGCCGGTATACTAGCAGAAGACGGTCCATCAAAGAAAGGCGAAGCAAGAATACATTGGAAAAAGTCGTTTACAGTGATGCACGGTCGGCTCGAGACACAGGCACAGTTCTAGGCGAGGAAGCTGACTACATTTATCAGTGCGGCGATACGTTGCGAACACACGTCGGTATTACGTCAACATCAAATAAGTGTCAAAAATTGCGGGTGATCAACATGGGAGTCTGCCTCGCAAATGTTGTCCTGTGTCCCCCCCCGGCTCCAGTCTAGAGCCGCCCCTGTCGAGAATGACTGGAAGACGCAAACTGCGATGATGAAGTATACGGTGAGATTATTGGCTTTATTGATTTGCGGCTCGCGCTGCAGGTGGGCGCCTCTTCACGGTAGAGAGACGGAGATCTGACAGGCGAGTGAGGCATGGGATCTCTCTACAGGCACGTGCTGCGATCGACGACGGACGCCCAGGGTGCGTGCGACGGCTCTGTATAACCTAGACGTTCTGATTGCAAGAGGCTGCCGACAGATGGGTTCCCGCCGAGTTTTTCCGGCTGCTTTTCCAGACGAGCTACTGCAGTTGCTGCTGCAGCTGCTGCGATCTTCAAAATAATATAGCTGGCGGGAGAACGCCTGGAAGCCATTTGATGTGTTCGCAGCCTGTCCGACCTAACTAACGAGGCGCTCGTGGCACAGTACTGAGTGTGGCTGTTGAGTCGGTCGACGGTCGTGATTGATCGAGTTACGGACTCGCCGCGGCGCCGCGCCGTACTCGGCGTACGGTTATCGTGGCCGCCGCCCGTCAAAATGTCACCTGATTAAGATAACCTGCTGGGCCCCGTGAAACATTAGTAACTGTAGACACGCATACAGTCGCCGTCGACTCTATAATATAGGCCTACCGACTACATGCAGTCATTTATAATGACCTCGCCCTTCGATAATAATAATAAAAATAAATAATAATACGATTTACACGTTGGTCAGTTAAAGACTGACACACTATCTCCCCACGGTACTAATGCAGTTGCGCTGCCATCTAGCGAACGAATACGAAATAATGGCTGCCACTGTGAAGCATTGTTGACCTAAGAAAAGAAACTGGTTTTCAGGCTAATCAGCCTCCTCGGAAATGCAGTTCTAGTTACACAGCTGTCAGTCAATGTCAAAATGTATTAGTTCTGCAGTCGGTTGTACATTGCTGTCGGACGGCGGTGGCGTGAGGTACGCTGTTACACGTTACCGTAGATTCGACAGCAAGCTCTTGTTGCCAGTAGAGATCTAGTATTTCACGAACAAATTTGCAGGTGCGTGGAGAAATTCGAAGTGCAATTGTCCGACCGAATCATCGTATTAGCCATCCGGTTACAGGTCATTGCGTTCGCAGTAGAATATAAACTGCAACGAGACACCAAAAATCGTAAATAAGTACACCGTAGCGTGTAAAGCAGTGGTTGGATGATTCTGAAAGAAGTAAGAAGCAGATGCGAGAGGCCGAAAAATGGTAGGGTTTTATGGCCCCATCGCCCATTGCTTTTTATGTCACGTTTTTACCTCTATGTAGGCTGAAAGGCTATATTGTAATGACTTTTGGGCCGAAAAATCAATCTTTCCGGAATAAGTCCGGCAAAACGCAGCCAATCCGGACCAAATTCGGTGTACGTAGACATATCAAGGGGTGACAACTGACAACGTTCAAGTAATTTTGGGCGCGATGGGGCTTGAAACGAGTCCCGCGGAGCGCTAGGTTTTTTTTGTGTGTGGTAAACCAGACGACCTTTCGGCAACTTTGCAACGGCTAATTTCTACCAAATTTGGTCACGAAACGTATTTCGGTATCCCGTCGCGGAATCCGGAAAGAAATTATCGAAAATTTTCACTTTGGGGGTCATTTGGCCCCCAAATCTGAAATCGAAAATCGGTCAAACAGGCACCTCACTCAAAGCAGGCTACATGTCACAGGATGCACTGCAGAGATATAGCCTACTGTGTACTCCACATTGTAGTCCAAGGGCCAGGGAGTTTCTGAGATCGGTCATCTTTTCTCCACGGCGTACGTTTGCGGAGCTACGGGGCGTCAAATTTGCCCAATTTTCGGATTTTGGCCTATTTTTCCCATACAAAACCCCTAAAACGTACCTTCCGGTGACCACCCTACAGCCCAGGGGTTACATTGCAGAATGATTACGATTTTTCCGTGTAATAGCCGAATGTCCAAAGGGGTGCCTTCCGGCACCGGAGATTTCCTGCGATGTCTGATAGCGGAGCTAGGGACCCCCAAACTTGCCCAAATTTTCGCCTATGGCGATATCCATACAGAATGCAATTGCACGGCGCGTCAGATCTGGACCAAAGATGTCTGAAAACGCGCAATTCTAAGGACAAATGTACTTTCCCACCAAATATCTTCGCCCCTACCCCCAAAATCATCCAAAACCCCATTTAGGGGACCTTTTAATGCAAAACCTATTACACAGATAGCTCTCAATAAGTCACACCTTAATGGAGCTACGAAGGTGAAACTTTACAGCTACATAGGTATAGGCAAGTACTTGGGTGTGTCAAATTTTTTTTCGCTAGGGGGCGTCCGGGGGCGCAGGGCCCCTTAATGTAAATTTGGGACCCCCTAATATCTCGGAAACTACTAGAGCTAGAAAGTTGAATTTAAAAATACGATGTGGTAAAGCACCCGCGTTGGGTACAAAAATTATTATATTATACGATACAACATGAGGGTGGCCGCCATATTGACTTTCGACAAATGTCTGTATCTCCGGGGCAGGCTACGGCTAACAACTGCAAGACGGCTTTCAGCCTACATGTAGTCGCGAGCGCTAGCGACGACTGTAGCTTCTAGTTTTGTTTAAAATTTCTCCACGTTTCTTTTGTTTAATCAATTAGCCATTGTAGCCAAAACCATTGCATACTCTGCTATGTACCTATAATAAGGCGACCTGCAAAGACCAGTGACGTACTCATAGAAATTTACATCTGCATTTTTGTAGCCCTTGACTATACGTGATCTGAATTACTGGATGAGCATAATGTTGTCAACTTCTCATTTTCCCCAGCGTTTTTGACATCTATGATCTAGATTTCCTTCAGGGGTCGGCAGAAAAAGTACGGGGATGTGGACTCAGCGGGCCTGCGTGTAATGCGATCATCGCGTCGACTGTCAAAATTAATGTCTGCAGCACACGCTCAGTTCGATACGTATGAACGTATGGAATAAACTGGAATAAACTGCCTGATTCTTTTAGTCAGACTCATTCAAATCAGTTTTTCTGATTCGCCTCTTTATGCACATGTCAGCTCTCATCCTCATCACTCTCATCGCCCATTACTCATTCACTCTTTCACTCAAAGCTGAAAACACATTTTCTACATATCCTTCCCACCTACTGCCACTTCCCGGTTTTTCTTTTAGTTTTTTTGGTTAATTTTTCTGCTTCAGTGAGATATACTACTGCTACTACTACTACTACTACTACTACTACTACTACTACTGTTATTTTGTACACTCGATAGCGATAGTAGAGATCATTATTGTAGGCTGAAAGCCTATAATATTTTCACTTTTTTGGACTCTTTCCGGTAAAAGTCCGGCAAACCGCAGCCAACTTGAACCAATGCACAGGTGAAGGGCCGACAACGTTCACGAAATTTAGGGCGCGATAGGCTAAGTGGCAGCGAAATGGGGGGGGGGCTAAAAGTGTCCCCGACGCCCGGGTATTTTTGTTAGCAATATACCAGACGACTTTTCGGCAACTTCGCAATGGCCTATTTTCGCCAAATTTGGCCACGACACGTGAATCGTAGGTAAAACGCAGATTTTGGACAGAAATATATGAAAAGTTTCCATTCAGGGGTCATTTGCCCCCAAACATGGAGGGGGTCAAACAAGCAACTCATTGAGAGCAGGCTACAGGTACGGTTTTTTCCACCGTGCTACAGGTCAAGGGATGCACTGCAGAGAGATACTGTTTTACTCCGCATTGTAGACAAATGGCCAGGGAGTTTCCGAGATCGTCAACTTTTTTTGTACGACGTACGGTTGCGGAGCAACGGGGCGTCAAACTTGCCCAATTTTCGGATTTTTGCCTAATTATTTCCCATACAAAACGCCTAAAAAGTACCTTACGGTGACCAGTCTACAGCCCAGGGGTTACATCGCAGAATGATTACGATTTTTCCATGTGATAGTCGAAGGTCCAAATGGGTGCATTACGGCAGCGGAGTTTTCCTGCGACTTCTGGTAGGGGAGCTGTGGACTCCCAAACTTGCCCAAATTTTCGCCTATACCCATGGCTATACCTACGCAAAATGCTACTGCACGGCGCATCAGATCTGGACCAAAGATGTCTGAAAACACGTAGATCGGCGGTCGTTGCATTCGTAGGGGTTCCCATTTGCCCTTACCCCCAAAATTACCCCAAAACCCCATTTTGGAGGACCTTTCAATGCAAAACCTATTATATATAGAGCTATCCGTAAGTGACACGTTAATGGAGCTTGTCAAGTTCGTACAAACAGCTTACTTACTATATTACAGACTGCTGAATTTTCTGTTTTGGAATTTTTGATCTAATTTTAGATATGACATCCGTGTGTATGTTTAGGCTTCCCGAGGTTTCGATGCGCTAGATAGTTTTGCCATGTGACTGGAGATTCTAGTAATGTTAGAATACTGAAGAAAGTTCGTTACGGTATGAAAAAGGAGATCGTTCGGCGGATCTTCCTCTTTCGGTGATGCTTAACGACTGGGCACTGTAGGTATCGATTTCTGTGTGTGAATGGTATTGTGGCAGTGATTTACCTCAGAGTAGGAAATTGCTGGTTTTTTTCACTGTGGGTGAATTTTTTATTGGTAAAGTAACTTACTTTAATGTAGGAAGTTGCTGGTTTAATTCAGTGTGTGTGAATTGTTGCTCTGACTGGTATTATCCAGCGAATAAAGTGGTTTGCGGGAGTATATTTTATACTTAGTGTGTGTAGATTTGATATAGGTCAAATCTAGTGTCTTTACTGTTCTTATTCAGTATAAAAAGTTGTAAGACTGTGGTGGTAGTCTAGTCTGATCATACTGTGGTAGACAGACTGTGTGTGAAGAGAAAACTAGGAGTTCTATTTAGTTACCTGTGGCAGGAGTTGGTGCAGAAACACATTTGTGTGTTAGGACTTTTCTTACCTAGTTTTAGATATATTTTCTGTATTGTTTATATTGCTAACATTGTATTCATTGATTATTATTTCTTTCCTATGTTATTTGTACGTTTCACTCGGTAGACAGACTGTGTGTGAAGAGAAAACTAGGAGTTCTATTTAGTTATCTGTGGCAGGAGTTGGTGCAGAAACACATTTGGAATATTGGATTGGTGATCATTAAAATTCATAATAGTAGATCTCACAACATCATCATCATTGATATCGTCACAGAGCCACGAAGCTGAAATTTTACAGATATATAGGCATAGGCAAGTACTCGAGCGTATGTCAAAATTTTTCCGCTAGGGGGCGTTCAGGGGACGCAAGGCCCCCTAATGTACATTTGGGACCCCCGTAATATCTCGGAAACTACTACAACTAGAAAGTTGAAATTAAAAATACAATTAGACGTGTTGAAGTGCTCGCTTTGGGTAGGTACAAAAAATTTCCTATAGGGGGCGTCCAGGGGGTGCAAGGCCCCATAATGTAAATTTGGGACCCATAATGTCTCGGAAACTACTGGAGCTAGAAAGTTAAATTAAAATTTTACACTTAGATGTGTTAAAGTACTCGCTTTGGGTGCAAACAATTTTCCGCTAGGGGGCGTCCAAGGGCACATGGCCCCCTAATGTACATATGGGACCCTATAATATCTCGGAAACTACTACAGCTAGAAAGTTGAAATTAAGACTACAATTAGATGTGGTGAAGTATTCGTTTGGGGTACGAAAAAGTTTCTGTTAGAGGGCGTCCAGGTGGGTGCAGGGCCCCTAATGTAAATTTGGGACTCCCCGGTTATCTTGGAAACAACTAGAGATAGAAAGTTGAACTTAGAAACACAATTAACAGGTACTCATTTCGGATAAAAAAAAATTCCGTTGGGTGTCCAGTGGGCGCAGGGCCCCCTAATGTAAATTAGCGATCCCCTATTCTCCGTTTGTGGTTTAATTACTTGAACTGACAACTATAGAGCTACACACATAATTATTACTTACTTGCGATACCGGATGTAGTGCGTTTGTGACGTAATCAATGATTAAGTGTAGTAAAGGTAGTAGGCCTGGTTTATTTACCGCGCCACGTGTATGCATAGCGCGGACTATGCCGTGGCAAGATGTCTGCCCGTCTGTCTGTGTGTCCGTCACACGCCGGTATTGTGTGTAAACGGTTATACAATCCTCAAAGTTTTTCACCATCGGGTAGCCCTACCATTCTAGTTACTCCACACCAAACGGGATGGCAACATTCCGGCGGGGATCCCTAACAGCGGGATATCTGAAGAAGTTATGGACGGATTTCGATGACATTTTATGCGTCGGTATCTGCGAGGGTCTGCACGATTTGGTTAGGTTTTGAGCCGGATCTGGATCAGAGTCCGGATTCTGGATCCGGGCATGTATTCAAAATTGCAAGTAGTGAACGGGTTTTAATGAAATTTTATGAATGAATAGCCTGTGAATCGCGGAAGACTACGTTTAATTTCGGGAGCGATACGGATCATATTCGGGATGCGGTATCCGTATCCGGATTTTACCCAGATTATTGACTACGGCGGATTTTGACGAAATTTGGTGCAGAGATGGCGCCTACGTATAGGGAATAGCTGAGTAAGCTGTAGAAGCTCAAGGTCAAAGATGAAGGTCAAGCACAACAAAAACACATATTAACTGAGCTGTCGGATAACGACCTTTGTCGGAGGTAATGCGCTCTACCGAGTGTCCTTCTAGTTTTCTTTATTTTAGTACATAGCTACCTCTCTAATACCGCAATTTACGTTATGTATCATGGTCACTTTTGACTATGTCGAGTGGGGGTAAATGTTTTTACCTCCGACAAAGGAGGAGGTAAATGCGTTTGCCCGTCTCTGTCTGTCTGTCTGTTAGCAAAATTACTCAAAACGCATGCATTGATTTTGATGAAATGTTGCGTATCGACAGACGTCGGGACATGGACGAAGTGATTAACTTTGGAGCCCGATCCGGATCATAGTCCGTATGCCGGAACCGGATTGCTTTCTCCGCTATCGTATAAGCCATACTACGCAAAATTTTACGTCGGGAAAATCCGACGTATACGTGTTGGTCGCTGCAGCCAGGCGTGGTTTTAAAATGGTTTTACGGCCCACCGCTGCAGCGACGCGTAGTTTACAATAGTTTCATTCACTGAGGCAGTGAGCCGTCGAAACACCTTTGTCGGAGGTACATGCGCTCCACCCTTCTAGTTATTTTTTTTCATTTTTAAGCGCCTCACTTTATTCTAGTAAAAGAGGCGCTTATTGAGATAGGCTGTGTCGTGGCGTCGTTGGTCGTTGGTTGTCACGCGCGTGCACTGTAGCCAAACGGTGCATCCTAGGCCTATAGTTACTATGGAACATTAATAGGGAACCCTACCCCAGGAATTCAATGGTACAACTTTCGACCCCTGGGGTGACCCCTAACCGGGGAATGGGCCCCCCGTCAGGCGCTTTTTGTCAAATTACTTTGACCTCTTGTTTAATATCGGATACAAAACGTGTTATGTTTTTAGCCGAACGTAACTACGTTATGTTCGGCTAATGGCACGGTAATGGTGTCTGTCGTCTGTCTGTGATGTTTGTGCACCCTAGTCAGACGGTTAAACTCTTCGGCAATATTTTACACGATTTTGTACATTAGGCATCTGGGGAGGACCGTGCAATATTTCACGAAGATCGGCCCAAGGGAACCCCTCCGCCGGGGGCGTTAAATACAAGAGGAGTAGTCCGTGGGGCAGTCGTATGACTGTGTAGACTGTGTAGACTGTGTCCGTTTAATTCCAGTCTTGCATTTTCCAGTCTTGCGACTTGGTCCGTTTAATTCCAGTCCTGCTTTTTTCAGTCCTGCATTTTCAGCGTCCCCGTTTCGTGACTAATCTCGTAAACGGTGCTATTACGTGTATACCAATCAACAATAACGAATAGGAAACATGCGAAACGAATTCAATGGGATAACTTTCTGTGACCTTTAGCCAACCGTAATCCGGATTTCAAGATTCATCGAATTTTTAAAAGTGTTTTTTGAAGACGCGCTAGCCTTAGTGGTCTGTTACCCGAAGTTACGTTACGTTTTGTTGCGTTGTGGCATGAGCCACAACGCAACAAAACGTTAGTACTAAATACGCATCTAACGGAGTTTTTATAGCGTATTATTATCTAGAACGTGCCGGGCGGTTCTTATGTCGGACAAATATGAAGCAAAATCTCGTCACTACTTGTAACTTGCATGACCTATGATGACGACTGCAGTGAGCGATAATACAGGTACACCTGTCGGGCCGGCGGCTACACCATGGTGTGTGTCGGAGTTATTTTGTTTTGTTACGGAGAAATGTAATGTTCTCCCGGTTGATGACCTTGTGAAGATTTGTGTCGATTTTTACTCTGAATCAGAAATAATCAATGCTAGGAGTAATAATAATAATAATAATAATAATAATAATCAGTACATTTATAAACAGCGCCAGAGTCACGCAATGTCACAACGGCGCTGGCTGGCGACAGCGGTTATCTTCCGCCCATCAGATATGTCTTTAGGTTTCGCCG
>Ga0209339_1001401_pt1 | contig 10316 bp, 7 predicted proteins | sample OlaalgELextract3_FD_187376 | JGI IMG/M metagenome (GOLD analysis project Ga0209339, IMG submission 187376) | Olavius algarvensis symbiont microbial communities from Tuscany, Italy - Type A ELBA extract 3 (SPAdes) (version 2) | ecosystem: Host-associated > Annelida > Digestive system >...
GACAAAACTGAATGGCGGCTTATCTCGGCTACACTCTGCGGATGAAGACGTTGTTTCGTGGCTGACCGGTTATGGCTCATGAAACGCATACGAGAAGAAGATTGTAACTTTTATTAACATACGTACAGGTTATGTTCAAAGTACTAGACTAGATGCGCCACCATACCATTGGTCACCGTGTTTCTCCTGCTGTCGCCTCCCGCGTGTGGAACCGTGGAAGGGCTTACCGGTCAACGTCACGTGCAGCTAAAGTCGGCGCTCTTTGCGAGAAGCTTCGCCGGCATCTGACAACCTCAGTCAGTTTGCTATCTTCGAGCTGCGATCCCGTCCTTCCAACTGTAGGGCCTACATTTGTGCAGTACGTGTCCTATTTAGTTACCAAATTCGGGTAAGGTGAGTACATAAGAATGTGGGCCACGATTATTATTGCAGAGTCGTTCACACGAATTATGCGTCCGACAGCTGGTAAGTGTACAGTACTCGTACCATCGTCGTCGCCGTTTCCTACAGTATAACTTTATGGATCCTGCATGGTAGGGGGGGGGGGCAGAATTTCCTACGGGGGGGCAGGGCAGGCCTCCCCCCACTGGCGCCGGCCCTGGCAAAATATGTCCCATGCTGCATTAAATTACATTAGATCACCATTCGCAAAGTCAAATTGTAAAACTGGTATTAAAAATATCAGATCCTGTCCATCTGAAATGAAAATAATGCCAAAATGATTTAGAAAGTTCAAATTCATAAATTAACTAACATTAGAGCATGTGCACTTTTATTTATAGTTCCATGATGTGCACTTAAGCCAGTAATAATCCAAAATGCAAAGAAAGTTAACTACATTACGGTAATACAAGCTACCATTCTGTGTCAGTAGGATTCTGCTGACACTACTTGCTAACAACGCATCCGTAATAATTATATGTAATTGCTGGAACACGAAGCTATGAATAAGACAGTCCATAATTACACATCAAAAATTGTATTAAACATTATCAACACCAGCAAATGCAATGTCAAATTAAACAAGCGTATCAAAGACGATACGAAAGCCGCCGCTCGTCGAAGCCTAAACTGCATTAAGAACAAAAAATAACATATGGCAAAAACGATTTTCAATATAATGGATGGAATTCTTACACCCTGCAATGTGGCACGATCATGAGATTGATTTCGCCAGGTGACTGCACCCTGCAATGTGATACGTGGCTCTGGGATGACATGCCATTGAATTCGCCTGGTGGCAGCACCCTGCAATGTGACACGTAGCTACTGAATCATGACACTAAATTAGCCATGTGGCAGCACCTTGCAGTGTGGCAGGTGGCTCTGGGATGACATGTCACTGAATTCGCCCAAACGTCCGCCATATTGGAATTCTACATCTGGTTTCGATTTCGACCACATCACCGCAGTCAACATGTCATTCTGCACCAGTCTCCTAAATTTTATGCAAATTGGACCATCCTCGGCAGAAAAAAATGACGTCATGTCGATCTTGGATTTTAGGGGTCCCGTAATGGGTTCTTTGAAAAGCCCATGTACGACTTCCTATACGTAGTCAATAGAGACCAGAGCTCTAAATTGCTTAGTTTTTGAGAAAATCGCGTTTTTTGCATTTTGGTGACAGATATACAGACCAACCAACGAACAGATGGACAGCATCGATGCATTAAGCCGCTCTCGCTGTCGCAAGCGGCGGCTTAATAAATGTGGTAAAACTGTTCTTTTTGCTGCATGGCTGTGCGAGATGAGCCTTTGACTGTTCTAAGACAACTGTCTGGAACTCGTTGCCTGAGACAATAATCAGCGTTGACTCACTGTCTGTATTTAAATCTAGGCTTAAGATGTACTTTCTCCATACACTTTTGATTAACACCCAAAACTGACCTGCCGCAAGCGCCTCTAAAGCCAAGGCCTTAGGCGGTTTATAAATCGGATTATTATTATTATTATTACTTCACTATTTAACTGTAATACAGAGTTACCAAATTTTGTGAAATAAAGATGCTGACAATTTTCAATACACCACAGTCTAGTGGTCTAGATAATTAATTCATGTACGATACAATAAAATCGTGATATGCAAGTATTTAACGTGCATGCAAAAAACTTAGGGTTAAACAGCTTAGTCTATCACACGGGATCAGAAACTAAAAGAAATAATGGTAAGAAAATAAAACAAACCGATAAGCATAGTAAGTCCAAAAAGTAGTCCGAGTCCAAGAAAGCTGTTCAGGTATAAGATATCAACAGTCTATAGTGGGAAAGAAGGATACATGTAACAACTATAAGCATGCTAAACTTTCACATTTTATGATCAAATATTAAAAATGGTTTACCAGTATATGGCAGTGGCATACAAGCATCATAAAAACCACAAAAATTAAAGCCCATTCTAAATGGGATGTCAGCTGACCACTCTGCCTGATGTCACCTCACCCTGCCTCGTCCGGTCTGACAGTGTGGAGCGAGATTAACGCTTTCTCTTTCGCTGTGGTATTGACCGATCAAATTCATCTTCCTCACTGCTATCACCGCTGTCAAAGCTCACACCCATTCTACGACCACGGCCAGACACTGACTGGGTATTTCTGGCACTGACTTCCAAGTGCGAACGTTTAGCATTAACAACAGCGCTACTGTTCCGCCTTGTGCCTCGAGCATGGCTAACTGTGTCGTCGTCGTCAGAGTCAACAATTGAGCACTCCTCCTCGGAGTCGGAAACATAGTGTCTGTAAATAAACAACAATGTGCATTTACTGAAACCGAAATATTACTGAAACAGTAATTCATGTTGCTCAAAACTCATCACTGCTTACGACAACAGTGACTCCAAATTACAAAGCCATGTACACTGTGTTCAGAAAAAAACATCCACTTTTGTTTTCTTGCATTGCTCTTAGAAAAAGTAACCAATTGGAATGAAAATTTCAGACAAAATACCTAATGAAATGCTGATTCTAACAGCATAAAAATAAGTTGTATTCTTCTTAAATATTCTTTGCTAGCAGCGATGTAAACCAAACATCAGTAACAGTGTTGTTACAGTACGTTGACGATAAACATCTCATTAAATGGATGTGAGTGAAAAAAATTACCTAGAAAAATGCTTGCTCAAGATGCTTTTGACAGAGGATGATGTCTTAATGGGGTAAAGACACTGATCAGTGCGAGATCTTTAACTTTGTTGATATTTGCAGTGGTGTGGGCATTGTGTAGTCGACCACAACCCGAACACGAGTCAGTGATGCCACTGCTGTCATTTTCTCTGTTAAATGTTTTAACCCATTAATACTCTATCCTCTGTCAGGAAACATCTTCAGAAAGTGGTTTGCTTTTTATTTATTCACGAGCATTTAATACTAATTTGATCTCCAACAGTTAATCTTGTTGCTGAAACAACACTTTTACTGACGTCTGTCTTACATCGCTGCTAGCAAAGAATATTTTTTTAAACAAATTATTTTTATGCTGTTAGAATAAGCATTTCATTAGCTATTTTGTCTTAAATTTTCATTCAAATCGGTTACTTTTTCTAAGAGTTATGAAAGAAAACAGTAGTGGATGTTTTTTTCTGAACACTGTATTTCATACTTTAATAGTAAAATGACTTATGTTTCAGTAAGTTGGTATGTCATGTAGCTGTGCCCCTGCACTAATGGCAGCATAATGCATCAGTTTCGTTAGGTTTAACAAAGTGATGTGTTTATCCTTCCACATCCAGTCTGCAAGACTGAAAAAAACAACTATTTAAGTCACAGACGTAGGGTAAAGCCAGCTCACTACACAAGAAAAGTGGCACGTTACTTCGGCCGTCATTAAGGCTGATTAACAAGCAGAAAGACGCTGAATAATACGATTTTGATAATTTCATACATACGTGGCAGAGGTATTTGCATTCGAACGTTTGGAAGATGGGACCATTGAAAATGCATCCTTTATAGATCTAGTAGTTTTGCTTCCGCGCGATGTTGATGCTAAGGGCTCTGTAGTGGCCGAGGAGCTGGCACGTCCACGTCCACCTCGTCCTCGTCCACCACGCCGACTGCTGTCACCTCGCCCTCGTGACGGCCGTCGAGATCCGCGACTTTGTCCGCGAGCTGGACTAGCAAACGTAACGTTTCTAGTGTCATCATCGTCGCCATCATCAAAATCACCACGAACGACTTCATCATTGTCATCGTCCTCTTCAGTGCGAGATTCACCTGCTGGTCTGCTGGAACGCACTCGACTAATTACATCTCGTACTTCTGTGTCTTCCTGTTTCGTATTCTTCCGACGTTCCTCTCTGAACCGCTGCACCTCTGCCTCAACCGTTTCTTCTGTAGCATTTCGCGTCTTCAAATACCCCTACACCGATACACAAACTGAAGTAACATTTTGTCGGCCAACCTCCACAGGACTGAGATAAATTAATTCACTGTCACCATACGAATTCGACCTCTGTTCACTGAAGCTACATAATGGATCTATTCAGTTATTAAGTAGTGTGTAAACTGAGAATGCGAGGTTCATATACATTTATTATTTACAACCACATGAATCCAAGATACAAATATGTACAATACATTACAATTATGTAATATGTAAGCTGTTCAAGTGTTCATGTCCTTAACCAATCAGCACCATCTTCCATCCCCAGGGCACGCCGTTATCTCTTGTTCTACACCTAGTCCTCACTACTCAGGCGATTATGGTCCTCCACACTGACTGCCCATGTTGGCACTGTCAACCAATCACAGACCAATACTCATATTATGTAATGCCTATGCTCCCGTATAATTCCTCACAAAGCAGTCTTCAGTTGGTAAGATGGAACAGTTGGACACTGCAGCAATTTCGGCTAGATGCCCTTCCTGATGCCACCAACAACTCAAGCACAAACTGAATCTGATGTGCATCCAATGCCTTAACCTTTGATCCATGGATAATCCCAAAACAAAGATAAAAAATTTATTTTGGGATAATGAGCATGATACATTATTTGAAAAAAACTGCAATACTGCATTATGTACACAATAAACTTACTATACATACATATATAAGCGACAAAAGGTACAAAAGTTCCTTTGTAAAAGTATAGTAAATTTAAAATTTGCCTGTGTTTTTCTAATCTGGTGTTTAGCCAATTCAGATATAGCATCTCTTTCTTCTTTATCAACAAATTCCTTGATTGCATCACTCATTCCTCGTTCTGTCAGCACCTGCAGCTGCTTTGCCTAAAAATCGCAGTAGATACATAAAAAATTTGCTTACTTTTTACATGAACAGCAAGTTAATCTCTTGAAAACACTCAAGAGTTCTATTATATATTATCAATAATACAATGACAATTAACGACAACAACAACTACTATGTTCCTACTGCCACTTTTAAAGGTTTTTATTGACAGCATCCTCTACATTCAGTCATGTCTACCAAAACGTCTTGCAAAGAAAACTATTAGGAATTATGAAGCAGCAGCAGCACCACGCTTATAACGGTGGTGTTTCAAGGTGCCGCAGGTGACTGTTGAAGGCATGAGAATGGATGGTGAGTATCCCCTCCCTAGATTACTCCGGGATATGAGGAGCAGCGTAAGCTCCCCCAGCAGGTTCTCGGGTGGAGCCCCGGCTGCTAACAATTTTTTGTGCATTTTACTTGCAATTTCGTGCATTCCGAAGCACACAGATTTTTGAGAATTTTTACCATAACCTCACTCAGAAGTGGTACGGCAGCTGCCATGCTGTCCGTACTGACGGCACTGCCCATAAACTGAAGTTTTTTGTTAAAGGCCACATGCTCTTCCTACCTTTCAACATTATCAACTGTTACAGTTAACAACTAACAATTTTATGTGGCCCTCCCTCTAGGGACTGCATTATGCATTGCACCCTGTCTGTCTCACAGTTTAGCCTACAGAAAATAATTTACGAATGGCCAGAAACAAATGTTAAATATAAAGAAAATAATTCGTATACAAAAATAACAACATTAAAAGACTAACCTCGTCGGCTTTAGCAAAATATTCACGCACCATATCTTCAACCCTTGTGCTATCCAGTGACTCAATACGGGTTTCAAAAGTACCCATGTCGTCTCCTCAACAAAACCAACATTATCAACTCTCTAATGCTCTTATGATCTTCAATGCAATGCTCCTAAATCAAGCAAGATCAAAGCCCGATACAGTCAACTGACCTGTAAGAACTGCTCGTACCTTTGTGCACCATTATAATAGTACACAATACTGTAACACAGAGACAGTTTTCATTTATATTCCCCTTCCTCCAGACCAACATCACATCTCAGATGTGACCAACTGGAGGTAAGGGGGGCAAAAAAATCAACAGGCACGTGAGATCTGTGAGTTGTCGTTGATCTATTCTAAAAGTTTCAAGACGTCAGCTGCAACGACATTCCCGTAATCTTACTTACACAGACAAAGAAACAAACACGGAACGAAGTTACAAAAAAATACATGCAATCAAAAACAAAACATTGCCGGCTGTCGCCAGTAAAACACGGTACATCACAGATGCACGTTGTTGCACATTAAATTCACAAATTCATACCTGGGTTATTTGACTTCTGTTCACTGGCTTGCTGCACTTTTCGTCGATGAAACAAAATGATGTCTTTTGGATTTGCAACACGATCCACAAATTTCTGCCCAAACCTACATAAAACAGCTACAACAAGCTCACATGGGCTCACTAACAACCCCGCTGGGCTGCTAACAGATACATTTAAGAAATTAGTTATTCACAATCATCAGCCTGATTATCCTTCATTAATATTCTCCATTTTTTACCAACCAGTGCAGCCTCATTGTTTAAATAGACTTCTCAAATCTATACTAACCACCTCGTTCCACGTTAGCTTTGTGCTGTTTGCCACTTCATAATCCACACGTCTTTACACACAATTATTCTCATCCTCTCTTAAAACACGACCACACAGTCTCCAAGCTATTTTACTGCAGTGACTATATCCTGTATTCTCATCCTAAATAAACACAGAAATCGATTCAATCAAGTCAGTCATACCAGAGTAGGAATGTGTTCAGGCTGTGATGCCCAACTAACAGATTCAAAAACTGTAGTCACATGCTTAGCCGTGATTATGTGCATTACAATTTTTGGCCACGTCTCCACCCTTCAACATAGGAGAAGAACAGATCGAACCTGTGAGTACTGAAAAGTTCAAAGCCGCCACTGTAGTCAATGCGCAAACGAATCAGAGGCTTATCTGGCTGCTGCTGATGACCGATTCTATCTCGCTCTGTTGGCACAAAACAAAATTTCATAGTGCTTAAATGCAATCTGAAAAAATAGCTTTAAAAGTCAAATCAGCTCAATGAATAACTGCTCATCCTGCTTGGAAGAAGGTTGTTTTCAAAAATAAAATAAGTTTTGCTTTAGAATAAATGCACATAAGCCTATCACAGCTTATGTCATCAAGCAGCACTGAACACTATGCATCTATTTTATACACATCACTAAGTTGGCAAAGTCGGTTCTCAAAGTACAAATAGTTTCATAAATATAGCAATACCCGCTTTGTCGAGCAAGGACGAAACCTTCTCAGCACAGAACATCTCTACTTTGCGCACAACATCAGGATCCCCGGGACTTATATGTGACTCTGACAGCACGACATCTTCAAAATAGAAAGGCCGAACAGTTTCAAGCGGCAACTTCCGCAGCTTGAAGTTACGCTTATTAATAAGCAGCAGAGCACAATGCTTCGACTTTGTCTCACTGTCACTGAGTGATGTTGCCACCGTGCTGCCTGGCTGCGTTATGAAGAAGTTCTGTGTGCCGTTCCATGCCGGCTCAATCAGACACTCATGTTCATGGCCCCACACAACAAGATCAAGAAAATTGTCGAGAAACTGTTCTGGGATGTAGTTCGTCTGGCCATGTCGTGCACGGTTTTGATGCAACACAAATAAACTGAACCAGTCATCAGAATGCTCACGAGGTCGCAGCATCTTTACTGATTTATGGCAGAATAACCTGTTAAAACATATTAAGAACGGTCAAATTAACAACCGACACATCATTAATCACTTAATTATTTGACAGTTTTAACAACTGAGTGGACATTACAAGTTGTAATACCTACTAGCAATGTCTAATAATGCCTGCAAATGGGTTAACTATGATGAGAACTGAGACCAGATCTGACCCAACCAGATTTGCTATGGTGTTGAATAGATTCATTTAGTTGGTACAATCAGTAATCAGTTGTGTAAAGTAAGTTTTTACATTACAGATGTGCTGTGACAAACTAATGTCATCATTCAAATGCATAATAACAGAGGACAGAATGACACAACACACAGAAATTTAGCATTTTTACAAATAGCTGTTTAATTAACGTTTCAGTGACACAGTGACATTACTGCCGTCTTTGTCGAACAGCAATAATGACTGACATAATTTAACATGCAAAATATAGCTGGCTGTAACAAATCATGCATTCCTAGATCATACATTCAAGCAACACAAACAAAAAAAAATTACACTGACTTACAAAAATGACATACATAAATGCATGCACACTCTGAATTACTGAACTGACAGACTGAACAAACACCAGTGATTTTTTGTAAACCAGCTGTTCTAATAGCAACAACGGAATAAGATACACTGAATGTAATGACACACCTATGAAGTCGTTCATCCTTCATTGCTCCCAGTCCATAGAGGGCAAGCCGCGTTGCACCCTTCTCCATTAACAGCGGACTCAACTCCACGGCTTCCAGTGACAAACATTTGCCAAAATAATTAATGAGACCACAGGCATGCAGCAAGTCCATGCTGCTGAAGTTACCCTGGCCGGCAGGGTCATCATGATTCCCGTGGACTGAAAATACCGGAATTGCGATATTGTAGTTTGGGTCAAGATAATTAACCGAAGGAAATGCAGTGTGTCCAAAATTGACTGAAGGATCGCTGAGGAAGTCAACCTGAACATTGCATGGCGACAAGGAACAATCCAGACAACAAATGTACATTGTACACACATAGCAATTTATCACTCGATTTAATATGACACTGAAACAGTCTGTCGCAGCATTATACAGTACACCGTGTGACTCATCACTTTACTGTCTCATATGTCTGGCATTCTGCTTACCAACAGTGCCTCTGCACTGACATACTAACTACGTTTTTTGTTACTTACTCAATTAACATCAGCATTCAGCAATAAGTGATTTTCGAGTAACGACACGAAACAAACGCAACCACTTCTGCTAGCTTTTTTGCCCTTATCCACAGCAATGGACTATTATCAAGATGTAATTTGGATACTATGACATTTGCATGCATATGTTGCTTATCAGTCTTCTATATTTAAATGTAGGCACATTCAACTACAGTGGGTGAGGTCAAGCTTTGCTAAGACTAAAGTCTAAGTCAAAAGTCTAAACTGAATGCTCAAGTCTTTGCCGAGTTAAAACTGTTAGTGTTGGCTGAGAATTGAGTATCACTAAAATTATTAATTTTGAATTCGCCAGGGGGACGTGGGCTAAATAATACAGTACGCCTACAAATGTTTCATAAAAGGTAAAAGTTAAAAATTAACCAAAAATCAAGTAAATTTAATAATAATAGTAATAAGTCTTAAGACCAAATTTGACCTCAGTTTGGTCTAAGACTAAACTTAAGCCCTAATGCTTAAAACCAAATGCTATCAGTTTAGCATTGGGAATTCCCACCAGACGACGAACCAGTTCGACTTAAGACCAAACTTTCACTAAGACTTTAGTGGTTAGCCTATAATTGTCGCTGATTCTAATATTTGGACTTAAAGGGACACTCCGGCACAGATTGACCTATATTTTTTTTCATTCAATAAAAAGTTTAATATATCACATTTTCACCTACAAAGTTTGGACTCTCAATTTTTACCGTAAGGGGTCAGAAATTTGAAGTTTCATTCTGACGCTGGGAAATTCCAAACTCTGCCGGTAGTTCCTACCCTCCGCTAGGTGGCGACTTCGTCCATTTACATTGTCAACCTGGCGTCGCATGTTTGTTGTGCAGCGTGCACTAATACGTATCATAATTCGCTGGAGAAAAGTTTTTTCGTTTTCCAACGGATTCTGAACGGTACGTACAGCAATTTGTTACAACATTTAGGATGGTATTTGTCACTCCACCAAAGATACTGTGGGGAAAAAACTCATGACAAAACTGGAAATTCCAAGATCGGACTAATCACCTATACATTTCGGGCTCAAATAATTATTTCGCAACAGCGCAATTAGGAACAATTTTGCTATAGAAAAATATCTGATAGTATATACTTTCAAGATGGACCAA
>Ga0209339_1001403_pt1 | contig 10314 bp, 7 predicted proteins | sample OlaalgELextract3_FD_187376 | JGI IMG/M metagenome (GOLD analysis project Ga0209339, IMG submission 187376) | Olavius algarvensis symbiont microbial communities from Tuscany, Italy - Type A ELBA extract 3 (SPAdes) (version 2) | ecosystem: Host-associated > Annelida > Digestive system >...
GCGGTGGTGTCCACGCGGTGACAATGCAGGTACAACTGCATGTCATCCGCGAAGGAATGAAGGGTAACACCGTGTCGGCCCACAATGTCCACGAGGTCGGCCACATATATTATAAATAACAGAGGGCCGAGTACGGAGCCTTGAGGTTGTGGTTGATGTAAATGTATCTGAGCTTTGCGTTGTTTCCATGGCTGATCTGATAGTTCTCTGTGTCAGCAACAACATTATTTAGCTGTGGTGCATTACGATATTGATATTTTATATGCTATTTTCAAATAAAATAGTAAATACTGTTTTATAGGAACTAATGGACATACAGCACGATGCACCTGACACTGAAACTAAAGACAGTCCTACATCTTCCAGCAAGTTAACAAATGCTACTTGTAAAAGGTGCAAAGATTGTGTTTGCTGTTGCAAGGATGATAGCACTATTGAGATTAATGGATGATTTTCTCCTGATGTTGTTTGGCTTGCAATCAATAAATTTAAAGCCAAGCATAGTTCTGGCCTTGGTGGTTATTTGTCAGATTTCACTAAGCACTTGGCTAATAGTATTTCCTTACCTTTAACATTGTTATTTGCTTGGTTTGCTACTAAATGATCTGTGATGGTGGGAATGTATTATGTACTACATGGTTCGGGAAATTGGATGTTGAGTGGGACACCACTCTGTGTGGAGGACCAGTTAAATATTATTATACTCTTAATAGCTTACGTGGGCTATATGGCTAGTGTAGAGATAGAGATACTATGTTGATGTTTAAAGACCATCATTTGTTCGTGCCTGGAATGAAGTTTATTTACGTTTAGTTTCAATCTTGTTGTCTGTTGACTTGATAGGAAATCTTTGTGCACATTTTCTGTTATTTTATTGTTTACTGCTATTTTCATACGTTTGTTGTAAGTCCTTCAGTGTCTGACCACAGATTTCTGTGGTGGAAGAGTAGTAATGCCACCAACAGGGCTGGTAGTTGTTCATTCATGGCCTGTTTGTTTGTTCTTCTGTTATCAAACTGATGAACACGATATTTTGAAAGTGAATGAACCAATTTTGATGCCATTTAGCACAAGTGGTCCACAGGGTAAGAGCATAAAACTGTCAACTTTGGGGGTCAGGAGGTCAAAGGTCAAGGTCACCTGGTGCCAAAGTAAGTCACAAAAATTCCTTCTTAAGATCTAACTGACAAATTTTAACTAAACGTGGCAGGCACATATTACAGTTAATGCCCGTTGTATCACAACTCTGATACAAAAGGTCAAAGGTCAAGGTCACGTGAGACCAAAGATAGATTTGGAGGCCTAGGAGGCATGATTCTTGACCAATTTGGGTTGAGTAGTTCTTCTATTGTTTAAATTGATGTTAAAATCTTAGCAGTGCAATAAATTTCTGTTCTGTCATGTATTTTCTGTTGTCTGTTTAGAAACTGTCCATAATGTGTGTGGTTGGTTGTACTGTCTTGAATTCTTAGGAAAAAGATGATAAAGTTTGGCACAAACGTGGACTTGTCAAATGAGAAGAAGTGGCAGAACCAACTTCAAGAACTGAATAAGTTGCCTCCGTTTGTACGAGTGAGATATTACTTTTTTCTCTTGCAGGGTGTTCCTTTGGTAATGGAGAGTCATGGAATTTAGGAAGACCATTTTCCAGGTTTGAAGGTCATGGAATGTAACATAGGTTGTTGCAAGTTATGGAGAAGTCTTGAATAATGACTGTAAAGTAATGGAATTTTTATAGCTGTTTGCACAAATTATGAACCGTAATGTAAAAACAATGATTCAGTATGCGTTGAATCGTAGACAACAGTGAACAGCTGGCGATGACTTTCAGCAAGCAGCTGATTTGCTGTCATGGACTGTCACTGACAGTCTGCAACTGTCATTGATTGAATGTTGATAGGTTATGGTTTGAGCAATCTTTGGTCATGGAAAATCAGTGTTGAAAAAATGAGGACAGCCTGCTCTTTTTTGTTTGACTGGCCTAATTTTTCAGTTTTGAGTAATGTTGCCACAGGTAAGGCAGTCACTGCAGGTCTCAAAGGAAGCTCTTTAGATAGCTGAAGCAGCCTACAAGCAGGACTGCTGTGGACCAGATGCCTTTGCTTATGCCCGGCTGACATTGTAAGGCGGTCATTGCAGGTCTGAAAGGAAGCTCTTTAGATAGCTGAAGCAGCCTACAAGCAGGACTGTTGTGGACCAGATGCCTTTGCTTATGCCCGGCTGACATTGTCAAAACACTGGAGACACAATGAATTTTTTTGCATTTGCTGAAAATATATTGTTTTGCCAAAGACACGGTTGATAAGCTTGCCGACTTTGATTTGGCGAGGACTGTAAAGCCCGTGTACAGAACTGCTGTTGGTTGTAGATGATGTGGTGTGAGACCAGTGTACATTTGAGTGAAGTAAATTCAGTACTTAAACGTGATTAGTCAGTGTGTAGATACGCCAGTTGTGCTACTCTAGGTGACATCTGTTGACAACATGCTGAGCTACGTTGGTCATACGATCCTCGGCGTTAATTCAGTTCAGTTGTACATGAAAGTCCCAGGATCACGAACTCCAGGTTTTCTATCTTGTTGTTATTGCAGTTAACATTGCTCTGTCAGCTGATGCTGCTTGTTGCTGGAGAATTTTTGTCACTTGACTTTTCTTCTTATCTGCGCCGTGCTAGTGGCCGATATTAAGTTTGCTGTTTGTCTGTCTGTTTTGGATGCAGCTGCTCCAAAACAGCTGAACAGACTTGGCTGAATGGGATGGATGTGTGCCCTGAACGCAACATCTCGCATACTGGTGGCAATCGCCCCAGGGCTGCCGCTAGGGGAGCTGAAAATGTGGTTTTCTTATGTTGACAACTGTACCGTGGGGGAGATTTTGTGTTAGTCTTGCACTGACCAGCTTAGTTTGTTTAATTACATTTTTTTGGCATCTGTGTAGTTTTTATTATTATTATTATTAAACAAGAAAATAATGAGCGGCATATCATTAAGGACTAACTGCTAGGACACTTTACAGAGTTAATAAGTTGACGAGACGGTTGTGGGGTTAGTAATTAAAACAGTGTATCAGTTAGCACAAGTGGTAGCCATAACAGCGATGGAAAAGTTCGCACTTCAGCAGCCCCCTAAATACATTTTGAGCTAGCTGCAGGGTTTGTTTCACGTACACATAACTTGTAGACAGGATCAGTTGTCAAAATTCTGCACTCCAACTGCATCCAGTCACATCACTCATTTAGATATGCATCACCTCATCTTTGAAATCAAATTCCAGACTCGTTTTATCAGCCTCACCAGTCTTGTCGCGATTCACCTCCTCATTCAGTTGTTAAGTCGTCTTTGTCATCTCTGTGCTACAGTATTGTGTAGTATTATAATGGTGCACAAAGGTACGAGCAGTTGGTACAGGTTGGTAGACTATATCGGGCTTTGATCTTGCTTGGGTTAGCTCTCTGTCATCTGAGCGTCTCTCTATCTTTGATCTTCATGGTGCTGTGTGCATAGTAATTTTTTTGGTTAGGTACATTTTTTCTTTACCTTTTACTGAGTTGAACCTGGTGGGATTGGCCCTTGATGTCGTTGACTAACCATTGTCCTTCAGTGCTATGACACTGTTGGTTGGGTCATCTGACATGTAAAATCGTCTCTGAAATAACCTATGATGTGTCGAGCAGGACATTAAACCATACTATACCCGAAGTGAAATTGCAGTAAAATCTTCATTAGAGTTGGAATAGTAGTTATGTTATTGAGTCGGGCAAAGAGGCTATCGCCTGCGCCTTGTTTTCTTTCTACGTCTACGTTTATACGATACCATACCATACTTTGTCATAATCGCCACTCTCCATTACTCCTCTACTCTTTCACTCCAGGCTTAAAACATATCTTTTCAACAAATCCTTTCCACCTTAGTAGATTTCTAGTACCCACTGGGACTGCCTTTATGGATCATTGGACTGGACCAGACTTATCGTGGTCATCGGTTTATTTTTTAGTTCATTTTATTAAATTTTCTGTTCCATTCCATATAGTATACTAAGCTAGCTAGTTACCTGTCAGTTTTTGACTGCACGTTGTGTGTGTTTTATCGTATCGTATCAAATCTTTTATGTACAAGATATCGTAGGAGGTGACCAAACCGTGGTTGGTTTTGGTAGGCTTGGTTGGTTGGGTGTTTTGATTTCATCAGTACCAGTGTCAAGTGATTAAGGAGACTGCTAATGATTTGAGACTGTAAGACGACTAGTGCCAAGTAGCTCTCCATTTTACACAAACTAATTCATAATATTTTTATTTTTGTGTGTGACTAATTCTAACATTTCATTGACAGTTTTGTGCCGTGTTTCATATGGACTCACTGTTGAGCTTACATCACTCCGCAGACCTCCTAGCTGGACTTTGGGGGAGAGATGGGGCAGGGGAATACGGGAAAATGAGAAGAGGAGGGGACTGGTCCATGCAACTGTCCATATCCTTCAATCTAAATTTCTGGATCTGTAACTGGTAAACATTTTAAACTGGTAAACCATGTCACGTCGCTTTTACGGGAACTGCACTGGTTGTAGTCGTCGGAGCGAGTTGCTTACAAGCTGGCAGTGACATTCTACCAGTGCCTTCATGGTTTGGCACCGAGTTACCTCGCTCAGAGCGTCCGTCATGTAGCTTAGTTGGACCGTCGTTGCCTACGATCATCGTCTGATGATGTCCTCATTCCGACAACCAGACTGGTGACTGTTGGCGATCTTGCTTTCACCACTGCTGGCAGCCGACTCTGGAACAGTCTTCCACCTGACATTAGATCCACACAAACTCTGCCTGTTTTCTGTAACCGTTTAAAAACTTATCTTTTCTCTATATGTTTTCCCTCATAACTGTACTCCCACATTACTCCTTTAATCTCATATAGTGTTCTAGCGGTCCTAGTGATTTTGGTCACTTTTAATACGATTTTATGTAATGTAATGTAATTTTCATTCATCATGTAAAGTTCTGTAGTGGTAGTACCGGCAGTGTCCACACTGGTATCAATGGTACCAGTGTAAAGTGTGGTGTTGGGAGGGAGTACTAGTGCTGGACCAGTGACCACCTGGTCAGCTGGTCACCGGTCTAGCACGGAGATTGTACCCCCTCCGTCCTTATCCATTCAGCAGCCCAGGCCAGGAGACACTGAAACTAAAGAAAATAGCGAACTGTAGTGAAACGTTTGGTTCGGTTCGACCAGTCTGACAATCATCATAATCATTATTGCGAGGAAAACAAGAGTCCTGCCTTACAGCAACAGTCAGCTGTGAACTGATCTGTGTCTATAGGTCACCAGGAGAACAGCAACTTCTGCTCAGTGAATGTCAATGTCGGCCCCGGTGACTGTGAGTGGTTCTGTGTGACCAATGATTACTGGACCGTCATCGCAGACATGTGTGCCGAGTACGTCGTCTTGTGCAGTCATCAGTTACAGTTTCAGTTATTTTCTGTTTTCTGTCTAACACATGCAAAAAACACGCGTCTAAAAAGCTGCCAGTGTTTGTACCTTAGTCAAAAACATCAGCTTGTTTTACGACCCTTATGCTATTTATACAGTTTGTGTAAGCTGGTACCAGATTCATCGAAGAAATAAGTCATCTTCAATCTCCACTCTCAGTCTGATTATCTTTTATTAATCTTCAATTGCTACGAACTATAGCATTTTCCTTATTTAAATCCGTACTTTCCGCTACTTCCTTCTTTGTGAAAAGCCATCAAAATGTTGCACTGAGTATAAGAGCATTCCGTAAGTAATTGTAATCAATCATAAAAATACATTTTGTCGTATAATATTTGAAAATTAGAGTTAATGTATGTGACACCTATGAGCTGATGTATATCTCACTGTTAATACAGTTAAGTTTTGTATTGCCTGTACTGATTTATTTGTCTCCTTATAGTTTAACAAGAGCTTATTATATTTTTAAAATTTATTTTATGGTTTGATCATACATACTTTGAGGATAAACGTTAAAACTTTTCTGTACCGTAACGTTTGTTTAATTTTGTTTCAGTGCATGTACATCTGGTTAATTTTGTTGTTAGAAAAACGGCATGTTCATTGTTATTGTAATTATTGATGTTATTAATATAAATTGAATCTAAATCAAACCTTTTCTATTTTATTGTTGACGTTTCGGCGACATCTGTTGCCTTTGTCGAAATGACTTCGGATAAGTTTATTCAAATTAAAAAGGAATTATTGATGGTTGCAGGAGAAATGTGGACTATTTGACTGGTTCGTGGTGGCCGGATGCCAACGATCTGTACGAGAAGAAAGTGCCGCTGTACCACTTCATTCAGAAGCCTGGAGATCTAGTGTTTATTGGTCCTGCTACCATTCACTGGGTCCAAACGCTAGTGAGTTAAAGTGTACCACAATTTATCACTGTGCACATCGTAGCTATAAATTTGGTTGGTTGGTTGGTCGTTGGTTGGTATTGTGGTGAAACAGCTGGATGGATCGGCTTGTTGCATCGGTCACTGCCACATTTTGTTAGCTGGTGGTCACCTTTTGTAATGAAATAGAGCCATTAGGTATGTTTCCACAGGGCCTATACGTGGAAACTTTGTGCCGACTTCATGTTAGTGTAACGGGTCTTCTATCAAATGCTTGTACTCCAATTGCTTTGCTACTCGCCTGCACTCGTTCTGACATATGGAGAATGCATGTGCAGAATTTGCCAAATTTATTTGGTCTTATTGCGTTGTCCAGTGTCTTCTAAAATGTTGCAATAAATTTTGTAAACTGATAGAAGTGGAATGGAAATGTGGACAAACGTATTGTAGTATCGACATGGCTACAGACCTGGAAATATCGTGAAATTCGTTGGTAAACTGCACTAAGGGAAGATATGGGAAATTGAGAGAAATGCCATGAGTCACAAATCTTGGAATTTATCAGTTGGAGAAAAATTATGCCAGAAAGAAAACATTGCACCTGCGAGCTAGTTTTATGTAACGAAACAGAGCCATTAGGTATGTTTCCACTGATACTGCGTATTTAACACGATCTTAGACACCATTCACCTCATGCACTGCCGTGTTCAAGGGTTAAAATGTCTATGCGTGTGAAGTAGCCCTTTTCCCGTAGAATGAGATCAGTTTTGGTCGATATCCGAGCTGATGCTACCTCTCATTCGTATCAGTAACAACAAGAATTACATCCTGCACAGCACTGAAGCGCCATATTAACCGTGACATCACTTTCCTGTTGCTAATTCACAAAGACGGTCTCTCATACTGTGAAAGGTTTCACCAGCAAAGTTCTATCCATTAACCAACTGACGTAAAATTTGGAATATATGATTACGTTTGGGGGATGTTCCTGGCCTCGGGATATGCAGGCCAGCATAGTCTGAGCCGGTCCACGAGCCCGGAAATAGGAAGAGTTGCGGCAGGAAGGGCATATACCTTGGGTTGCATGGATGGGTTTACTCTCACTCTCGTCTGTGTGGCTGCTCCTAGTGGTCATACTGTGAGAGGCGTGAGTGAGAGTGGACCAGCGATTAACCAAGGGCCTCATTAAATCCAGAATTAGGCAAGTATAAACGAAGTGTAGGTTATTGTCCTCCTGTTCTTTGTGTTTCTTTCAGCTATACAGGGAGGCCTGGGACGGAAGGTTGGGAGTACTTGTGAAGAATTTGAGGACAGTGAGGGTGGTGTATTGGGTTAGAGTTTCTGAGAGTTCTTCTGGTGCCGGCTTACCCGGGTTGTACGGGATACAGAGCCGGTAAACGGTTGTTGTTGTTTGGGAGATGTGCATCCACGTCAGATTTTGTACAAATCTGTTCAGCAGGGCTTCTGGAAAGGTGGGTGACATATCAGATTAAAATTTTGTTATTATTTGTGAATTGTTGCAGGGTTGGTGCAACCACGTTGCATGGAATGTCGGTCCTCTGACGTGCTTCCAGTACAAAGTCGCCGTTGACCGGCATGACTTCTACAAACTTCGTCACTTCCGTTCCATCATTCCGATGATCCAGCTGTCGTGGAACCTAGCACAGAACTGCCGAGTGATGTCAGACCGAGATCTTGTGTCTCTATTGCGGAAGTTTCTTGGTCAAAGTCTTGATGCTTGCACCGCGTCATTGCAGTGCGCTGCAAAATTTGACAAGGAAGTAAAATGGCACGGTCGTGTTGATGGCGAACCGGCGCATTACTGTGAAAACTGTGAGGTATGTTACACAGTTTTTTAGTGCTTTGGTCTATTAAGTGATTAATCAGTGATTACACTGTTAATTGTATCACAATGATTAGTCAGTTAAGGCTACGATTAATCATCGTAAGTGATTAATCAATGATTAAACTGTTAATTTTATCAGTTAAGGCTACGATTAATCATCAGCCATTGCACAGCTATTTGTTAACTCCTTAGCAATCTCCGGTAACTCATTAGCTGTGTGCAGTCTAAGTAGAACGCGCTGAAAAGACTACAAATACATGTCATACAGTTACAGTGCAGCACAGAATGTTGTCTAAATGCTGTTACACAACAGCTGCACTGCGTGCAAGCATGGCGACAGCTGTAGCAGCGCAGCACCTGCTGGATGATTGGATGTCACTGGAAGCCTGGAATGATCTATACATAAGGCAAATCGCCAGTGATGCAACAAAGCAGCGTTCAATTCACGTTACTCAACTCGTTTATTCTATCATTCTGTGAGCAGGACAACTCGCGAACCTGTCGTTCATTCTATCATTCTGTGAGCAGGACAACTCACGAACCTGTCGTTCATTCTACCATTCTGTGAGCAGGACAACTCGCGAACCTGTCGTTCATTCTATCATTCTGTGAGCAGGACAACTCACGAACCTGAACACAGATGTCGACCAAACATGGTAGGCATGGGCAAGACGTGGCCCTCTAGAAGTGATTGACTTTTGGCATCGATCCGGGTCCGGATGTGGATTCTGGGTCATTTTTTAGTTTTTTTCACCATTGCAGAATAGGGGATTTTGGAGATTTGTGAGCATTTCTCATACAATCGATGGCCAATTTTTTATGCTGCTTGCCAAAATGACTCATACCAACAAGAGAATTAATCCACAACATCTTCAGAGCGATACAGCAAACGTCCGGATCTGGATTAATCCGGAAATCTGGATTCAAATCCCAGATAACATTTTGCGCTTGGTGGAGTGTGCACTGTCTGAGTGCTCTTGTGTGTTGCATATATTACAGGTGGAGGTATTCAACGTGCTGTTCACGGTGAGCGGCGGAGCTGGGCACGAACGAAAGTACTTTGTTCACTGTATGGACTGCGCACTCAGCATCAGCCCAGCACTGACGAAGGTCGTCGTACTTCAGCAGTACGACATGTCCAGACTCGTCGACGTCTACAACAGTCTGCAGTCGTAAATGTTTTCCACTTCGAGTTCCAGCTCGTTACGTCACCCGCTGATGTCGCATGACGTAGTGTTTTTGTGGCGTGTTTGCTTGTTAGCACGATAATGCGAAAACAATAACATAAAAATATCGTAATACACCGTCTCAGAAAACGAGCCAACTTTGGCAAGCTGTAGTTTCATCATGCATGGACTGATTTTGATAATTTTGGGTAAACGGCATCAGCACACTTTCTAAAATTATTCGCATGTTGAACCTTTCGTGTCCCTTCAATTTTACTTACTTTATTTGCTTTTAAATAGCTACGATGGAAATGACGCGACACTGGCGACTAGAAGCAGCACCTCATTGACACATGGGGAAACATGTCATAAGATGTTAAGGTGCATGCATGAGGGTGAAAGGACATCACTTTGAACATCTGCTAAAATAAAACTGCTCTGGATAGAGCTGGATGACAGTTGTGTACTACATAACCAGCTATTTTCAGAACCAGCAACAGTCTGCCAAGGAAAACGCGTTATGTTTCGTTTCCGTTGTAGTTATTTAAATGTAAATAAAGTAAGCAAAAGTGAAACGACAAGGAAAATTGAATATGCAGATAATTTTTGAAAGTGTGCCAATGCTATTAGATAATTTACTCAAAACACAACCAAAATTATTACCTAAAAACTTGACGTTTCGACCTCTATCAGAGGCCTTCATCAGAAGATGGCGCCAATGCTGTTTTTGCAAAATTATCAAAATCAGTCCATGCTTGACGAAACTACAGGTTGCCAAAATTGGCTCGTTTTTTTGAGACACAGTGTAGATCAGCAAGGGCATTTGGTTCATGCCATCATGTTTTCGACAGTCAGGTCGTGTCCACATCACTCGGCCCAGAGATCCATGAAGGACTAGTAGCGCCATCTGGTGAATGTTGATGAAGCAGGTGCCACATTGGGCT
>Ga0209339_1001404_pt1 | contig 10312 bp, 7 predicted proteins | sample OlaalgELextract3_FD_187376 | JGI IMG/M metagenome (GOLD analysis project Ga0209339, IMG submission 187376) | Olavius algarvensis symbiont microbial communities from Tuscany, Italy - Type A ELBA extract 3 (SPAdes) (version 2) | ecosystem: Host-associated > Annelida > Digestive system >...
TGTCAGCAATAAGAGACGGCATAATTATCTGGTAGTTTCGTTCTCTCATTGACTACTGCGTTGGGTACCCTGTCATACCATCTGATACCAAGGATACGACGCAGTGCCTGCATGTGAAAAGACTGGATCCTGTTTCATCAGATAGCATTAATTTTTCTATGACTACCCGTCGTTTTTAAGCCTGTCAAGTTTTGAGTATTCACCCATAAAATGAAAATGCCGTGGGAGGTCTCCGACTGCCTGGTCTACGCAGAATGGCTAAGCCAGTGTGGTCGACTCGACTGCAGACTTTCTTAACAGTGCTCAATTTCCACCCTGTGTCAGAGTAACTGGAAATGATTGATTTTGCACCAAGTCCTTACTCACGAAACGTCTGCATGCGCAGTTTGTCGTCGTAAGACAATTTTCTCATCGGTAGGCTCTACCAAGCTAAAACAATGTCAGTAAAATGTTAATAGTAAAAAATCAGACGATCGAAAATCAAAATCAATTGTTAAAGACACGCGATGACGAAAAATGACGTCATTTCCGAAAGGTACATTTTCATTTTCTGGTTGAATAGGCCTACTCAATACTTGGCAGGGTGAAAACGATAGGTAGTCGTGGAAAAATTAACACCCATTTGATGAAATATTAAGGTAAATCTACAACAATTGGTAGACATATGTGGTTATGAATTGCCAGCAAATGTGCAAAATTTCACGCAAAAAGACTTAACCGAAGTGAAAATATTCCAAAAAGTTTTAGGGGGGGGCTACTTTTTTTTGAAACACCCTGTAGTTTCAATGGAATACTAATAGGGACATACACACGCCCTACTCAACAGTGTCATTTCGAATGACCTTGAATGATCTTGAGTGACTTAGCAAAATATTCAATTACACGAAGCGTCGCGCGGTCTCTCTGCGAAAGCTGAACTTCTTGTTTGAGCAATTAGCGTGTTAAGTTTTCTGTTGTCGCGTAAAGTGTAATAGCTGTCCTTTACCTAAAGTAGACCGTAGACAGATGCATTGGTTTAGCCTGTTGTAGCCAGTCTGCAGCTAAACAAATCATAATGATAGTCTCGCTACAATAACGAACCAAAATAGTTAGTGCTAAGAAGCATGCAGGCACGCTTGTGTGGGAGGACGATAAGATAAAAAGTTGATTCGTAGGCGACGAAGATTTGTCACACATCGTTTTAAGCATGCAGTATTTATCACAGTCCAGTTAAGAAGAAAAAGTGTAAGTTTTTTTACGAGGCTGTATCACTTTTAGGAGCAACTCGACGCAGTGAAAGCCAATGCTAGTCCCGGTAGCCACTTAGATAGGTATACAAACACTAAAAATAATTTTTAAAAACGATCGCACGACGCGATAAGAACACACTAATCTACGCATCGCACTCGACAAGTACCGATTGATTTTTGACGCGTTGATGCAGAGGGCGTCTCTGATACAGCAAATGCGTTTCCGACATTCATCACACGTGTATTATGTGAAAATGGCTTAAGGTAACATTATTTTTTCACTACATGGTAGCCCCATGATTCTAGTTTTCCCACGTTTTTTCGAGGCAAAATTCTGAATTAGGGCGTTGAACGCAAGTGATAATTTGCACAAAAATCGTTATACCTCGGAAACGATAGGAGTTACAATGGAAGACTAATAAGAAATCGCATACGGGCTTTCGATTGTACCACTTACGATGACTTTTAATGATCTTGAATGACCCTACTGCACGAATTTACCAAATATCGCATCTTCTGGAACAGGCATGTAAAACTACAAAAAGATAAACTGAAAAGATAGTCAGCAGCAAGACGTAGCCCCGGGTCTGTAAATTTCAGCGATGTAGGCTACAGGTCATACATAACTTCGCAGGGCATTAAATTGAAATCAGCAACTTTGGGGTCCTTTGTGCTGGCGATACCGAGACAACTGAACGTGGGAGCATGCAATAGAAACGGTACAAGACAGGGACATGCAATTGATGATTAACAGGATGTCGTATGTACTCTATCGAACAGCGCCATTATGAATGATTTCTTCTCGCAAAGCTAAGCCGTCGTGCGGTGTCTGTCATGTCTGTGTTGCCGCGATGTCTAACAGGTGCTGTCACCTAGCAAATGTATTCACAGATTTCATCGCACATACTAAGGCAGGTGCGATCGGAACATCTAATTTCACATTAATTTAAAGATTTCACTTACAGAGTTCATATAAGAATATTACGAATTGCAAAGCATTTTTATTTTTATTCATAAGAAAATTACACAATATCTTTCAACAGTCGACATAGACACATCATTCGTCCGCTCGTTCACGGTTCATTGCAGTGTGAATTGCTTGCCACGGAAACGCCGCTACGGAAATCATTTACAACGGATGTCGGACAAATGCAGCGGCGGAGGCATAATATTACCGCATACGTTCTTTAGCTCTGGTTCTATCTGGTGTTCTGGAGTGGGACGCTAGGCCCAAATATATGGATAGAAGATACATACCGACGACAGATGCCAATATCGTGCCCAGGCTATCTCACGAGATTGCCATAATCTTCACGATTCTGCACAGTTTGATGAATCGGAAACCGACGACTACTACGCAAGCTGAACTTCAAAACACAGTGTGCGGCAAATAAACTTAATAACAAGTGTCAGTAGAACTGACACAAACCCGCCATTCGCATTCGACATAGCTTTTTCACGGGCACAGGTTTCGCGGGGTTTCTACAGGGGGTACAGGGACGGTTAAAAAGGTACGTACGCTGCTTGTATGGCTCTATTTTTAACGATTGCTGAGATACGTGAAGTCTGCAAATGGTCAAAAACTCGAATTTTTCGATTTTTTTGGCCCACCCTGTAGAAAACCCTTGGCCAACCTGGATGGCTGTATGCCAGAATGTGCGTAGGTCTGTTCCCTACATACGCGACGACACTTGACGACGCTCAGGAAAACAGAAACGGTAGGTGGCTCATAATCCCCAAAACTGGTATTACGTCACTCACTTTTTGGACCACCCTGTAGAACCACGTGGGCGATGGGTCCACACACATGCGACAGTTTGATAGGGGATGGATAAAGCAGTTTTCCATATCGCTTCTATGCCTCTATTTATAACGGTTGCAGAGATACAGGAGCGTAAATTTTCGAAATGGTCAAAAATTCGAATTTTTTCGAACTTTTTGGCCCACCCTGTGGAAACCCCTTTGACAACCTGGATGGCTTAATGCCAGAGTGTGCGCAGGTCTGTGCCCTACACACGCTACCGCACTTGACGACGCTAAAAAACAGAAACGGTAGACGGCTCAATTGCTCTATGCGCAATCCGCAAAACTGGTATTACATCACTCAGTTTTTGGCCCACCCTGTAGAACCCCGTAAGCGCTGGGTCCATACAAATGCGACAGTTGGATAGGGGAGGGATAAAGCTTTTTGCCGTTCGCTGCTTATGTGCCTCTATTTTTAACCGTTTGTGAGATATATGGACGTAAATTGTCGAAATGGTGGAAAAATCGTAATTTTTTTAGAACTTTTTGGCCCACCCTGTAGAAACGCCTTGGCCGATCTTGACGGTGCTACACCAGAATGTGCGCAGGTCTGTGCCATACATACTGAACCACATTTGGAAGCGCTGAGAAAAATAGAAATGGTAGCTGGCCTCTGCACGAATGAGACCACCCCCATTTTCTGAGTTTTTAACTCCCCCTCCACCCGCCCCCCACGTTGCTGAGATATCGCTCAAAATGCAAAAATTCCACATTGACTCTTATAGTAACGAAAATTTCATTTTCCCCTTTTTCCGCCCCCGGGCGCCGCTAACCCCAAAAGGGGAGAACACACATCCTGAACCAGAGTACGCCCGCATGCAAAATTTGGCGTGAATCGGCCTGCGGGTTGTCGAGAAATCGTTGACAAAAAACGAACAAAAAAACAAAAACAAAACAAACATACAGTAAAACAAATATCTCGCCCTTCGCTCTAACGAGCGAATGGCGGGTAATAATTTGCTATACGTCATAACCAATAAAGCGAATTAGATGTGAGAAAGAAAAACATTATGGCTCGAGGATACGCGCACGCTAATTAGAATACGTACGCTAGTACGTATCCTTGATCTTTGGTACAGCCCAGCTCATCGCCGCACCGTAGCAGCGAAAAGCAGCGTGCAACGCGGTGCAGCGAATGTGTGAATAGACCTTTAGATACAACACAACTAATCCTGTTCAATTAGTGTATTAATTTGATAAATGAATACGTATTAAGTCCCTGCTTCAAATCCCGTTAAACACACGACGGTTTGCAGAACTTGTCATGTTTCCAGTTGCACTTAGAGGTCGCAGAATAACTGCTGATTAATTACCGATCAATGCAGGATTGAGGACCTGACCCAGTGCTTCAGTAAGCACCAGCTTTCGTGACTGATGAGACAAGTAATTGGCCGCCTTCGAATCTTGGCCTCAACATTGCTACTTTCGGTCTACTTTCCAGGATTTACTTCAGGTAAAGCTGGTTCCACGAACGAAGACCTCTGAGATTACTGGAGCAAATTTCTTAGGCCTCGGCGGAGTTTACAGTTACGCTGACTGCTTTGTAAGTGCAGAACCTTTGCTGTGCAGAATTGTGGAGATTATTGCCATTTTTTTCCGCGCAACGCTTTCCATAGCGCGGCCTAATTAAGCCGTCGTGCGGTGTCTGTCTCGTTTGTGTATTGTATCGAAACGACAATCTTTCAACAACCGACATAGACACGTCCGTTCGTTCGTTGCGCCATTTAGCCCTGCCGCTGTAAGTTTACGTCTGTGACGTTGATGTGTCTCGCTTCAACCACGCTTGATCGCCCTGTCGGCCGTATAGTGTCCAAAAACGTGACTGTATCTTCGACGATAAGTGGGACTAGAATTGTCCGTTTACAACATTTTTCACACTTATTACATCGGATGTTTATTTATTTATTTTTAATACCTATTTAATGCAGCGCATGACTGTACCTTGGGAAAATGTCAAGACCTAAATATCACTAAAATTAAATAAAATCATGAAAATTTTACAGGAAGATGCGATTCCGATAAAAAAATCTCTATCTTGTAAAGGCGTATGATGCACAAAAACAGTTGAGTAATTTCACTACAAGGGTTGGAAACTTGGAAGCATCGACAATCTGCTGAAGAAAATCCGCAAGGCGGGTGCAGTTGTCCGGCAACCATGCAGCAGCAGACTGCATTCGGCACGTAGCGATGGAGGACCTTGTGCTCGGTCATAAGGACAAGCCAAAAATGCACCGATCAACTCATGAGATTTCGAGTGAAACTGGCATTCCCCGTTCAAGTGTGCACAGGATAATTCACCGCGATTTCCAGCTCATATGCTTCAAACGACGTCGTGCTCAGCTGTTGTTTGAAGCCAGTCGCGTCGCCCGTGCCACTCGCTAATAAGCAACCTTTTCGTCTGCAATAAATCTAGTTACTGTTCTTTTCTAAACCAGAGTTTGAATAATAAGTAAGTATATAGTGACAGTTTTACATTTAACATATGTAGCATTGGGTCTTCTCAGCACGATTACTGCAAAAGTATACTACAAAAGTATTGAGACTTGATGTTATTTTTGGGCCTACCAATGAAAAGAATCGCTTAACTTTTGGTGGTGATCCGTTCCCGGATACGGATTACTTTTCCACTTCCCTCAGCATTGCAGAATGAGATATTTTAGATCTATTAGCATTTCTCATACAGTCACCGGCCGCTTTTCACGAAACTTGGCGAAATGACTTACACCAACAAGGGAATGAATCCACAACATTTCTGGGAGTGATCCGGGGGTCACCCGAATCTGAATCAGTTCGGAAATCCGGATTCGGATCCCAGATCACTTTCGGTCGAGGCAACCTCAGGGGACGAGGTGCACTTGGCTTTGGCGGACATACTGACAGCGCTTACGTCCGCCAAAGCCAAGTGCACCTCGCCCAGCCTGTCAGGGTTCTTTAATTTTGCATTGCATCGTAGCCCGTATGCTGTATTTTCCGAAATATTAATGCTGGAGAATTCAGTAGGTGAAATGATCGTTACAGGTCAGTGAAGGTCGTACTATAGTCACCATGTCTGTATAGTGCATTGTTTATGAAATATATTTAGTGAAAAACGGGAATTTCTCATATTCCACGGAATGGATACTTGACGCCGCCATTGAGGGGACCCCATCGGAATATAGCCCTATATTTACTATGAAAACGCAAAGTGATGATGGCAAAAAGTTTATTGATATGTTTAACCAATTTAACGCTTGCGTAAATGTGACAGACAGACAGACTGAATTACCGCGATTTATATGACGCTGTGCGGTAAAAATCATAATTGCATATATGTTTTTCACGGTCATTTTTCACGAAGCAAGGCTAAATATTGTTCGTGGCTTTCAGCTGCTGAACGATGATGGACTGTTGTTGCAGCTGGTCGCGACATGTGTCGTGGATGGTGTCGCTACTGCGAGGTGTCGGCGGCGCTTAATCACCGAGTAGACGAGCTTCTCGTGGACATAGTGACTGCCGTGCGACAGTCGCCGTCCAGACGTGGCGCCGAGTTGGCCGCGGTCGACGCCAGCGCTTACTTGGCTCCATCAGCTGCCGACGACTCGTCAGACCCCGCGGCAGCTTGTGTCCAAGACCCCTCTGACACCGGCTGTGTCCGCAGCGCCGCCATCATGCTCAAAGGACTCTTTACGAAACAGAAATCACCATCAAAGTCTCGCGAAAATCTTATCGACTAATTGTCTGCACACAGCCACTGTTCCTGTTGCGTTGTCTTCACTCGATCTACATTTGCAGTTATTAACTGTCGTAAATTACTTCGCTTAGTTTGTAGTGTTTGTGAATTATGTGTTTTTAATGACTGGTAATTGGTGAAATACTGTATTTGCATTAAATGAATGAGTTCTTGTTATATCTGTCTCAAAACGTAGCTGAAAATGTTAGTTTGCAACACTGAAGAAGGCAGTAATAGTTTTAGTGAAATATCGACTAACGGTGATAATGATAAGCGTGATTATAAAGATCCATGGTAGTGCGAGAGACTGTTGTAAGGATTAGTGACGACGCTAGAGCATGAACGTTGATTCCTCCCGCACCAGTACCCTTAACCGACTGTCATAAAAAAATTTCGTTGGTTGCGTGGTACAATGGTAGAACGTCGATCTTTGACCGGCCAACTTTCCCTGTCCTGCGCTTGAACTACAGCTGACCACTTAGGCCTGTGTAAACCGTCCACTATTGGTCAGCCAACTAGGCCAACTCAGTCAACCCAGTTCCCGATCCGTTCGGGGTCGATAGATGAGTAGTGAGCTCAATGGCAAGCCACGGGGGGCGGTGTTGGGGGGTTTGAACCCCCCCCCCACTGTCCTCCGGGGCCACTCACGAGATTTACGCAGAACCGATGAGAAAATATTGGGGTACCCCCGTAATGTCGTACCGCTGCTTTAGTGGCACATCTTGTAACATTTTCAGAAAGCCAATGAAACCAGTTTCACCCCAGCGCTAAAAAGCCTACAGCTTCATGGGGCTTCCCTTGACCCCCCTCAGCTGCTCTGCCCTATACCCCGCTGGGGACTCCGCTGCACACTCCTCGCCATGTAGCTTTAGTCTCACACCTCCTGCAGAACTCCGCCGGAACAAACAGCCAAAACGATCACCTCATCATTACATTTGTTACAAATTATTACGTTTGTAACAAATGTAATAATGAGGTTAATTTTTACATTTGTACCAAATTGGCGTTGCTTTAAACTCGGCTCTGTAGACAGTGTAGTGTATCTACGTTTTTCGGCTGTTTTTGCTTTTGAAGCTGATGACTGTGGGCGGCTGGTAGGTTAACCGTTGACGTTTATGAACAAAATACTCAGCTTACAATTTTACCTTGTAAGTAGCAACTCAACTCAAAGTTTATTTGCCAATAACAGAAAATATTGAAAAACACAACAGTACAACACCAAATGGCAGGTTGCCAGAGAGGCCTAAGCCTATCTAAGCTGGCCACCCATGGTTATAACAATGTTATTACAATTCATATAAATGCATAACAAGAAAAAAGAAAGAAAATATGTGCAATTACAGAGTGCAGCAGGACAGAAGTGTATACAGAACAATATCAAGAAAAAGGAGTACAACATGATATAGAAGGTACATAATATTCAAAATATAGCTTGTTCATTCAACAAATGAGCATTGCAGCCTTTGCAGGCCTCTGGCCCGGGCCTTGCCCCTGCAACTGCTAGACCCTAATTACGGCAATGGCGACACAAACACCTTTTCCAAAAGGATGTTTAAACAGTTTACAGAAAACTTAACAAGGTGACAAATTTGCCAACTTCCTCTGTCTTCTGAGGGCTCAAAACTCTTCAGTTTCAGGGGGGCTTGGTCCCCTTACCCCCGACGGTGGTTTTCCCCCTTAGACGCGACTCTCCCCGTTCGCTGTCAAATATTTAGACCCTTTTCCGAAAACCGTTTTTGATGGGACAAACATGTCGAACAAAAGACAGTGAGGATGTTGCACTTTAGTTGTCATCGTCATAATGGAGCGGCGAGTCTCTCAGACAGAAATGCGCATTTCATGGAAGCTTGAGCCAGCGAGATGCCTGTTTCGGATTGTTACTGTTATTTATCTGACATTGGTAATTTGGTATCTCACAAAGTAGTGTAGGGCCCTATAGCGACACGTTGGAGGTCTGGTGGGATATTTTATTATCACTTTATTACAAATTGACTGCTGAGTCTGCCACTGAAAGAATTTCTTTTTTGACTCACCGTTAACGCGCATACGGGCAGAAAACAAGAAACTTACGGGCGTGATCCATTTGTCGAAACCGGTTTCGGTTTCGAATCTGAAACCGGATTCAGTTTCGGTATGTACGTGAAGCACACAGTTTCGATCCAGCCAGTTTCTATGGATTCATAAAATAAACGAACATGGCAGTTTTAATGATGGTTCAGCACTGAAACATACAGTATTACACAACAACAATTACCATTGCATGAAATAACAGGCACTAGGGATGTGATAGAGCCAGCAGACCAAATCAATTAGAAACGGTACCAGAACCGTAAAAAATACTCCACTGCATTGCATAAACCATAAAAATATACAATAACTAGAATTTAAACTTTTCTGTTATCGAAATAATAAGTAACCACCAAAGTTCACAATCCACTTAAGTAATGAAGTCATCAGGTAAAGTAAAGTTTGCATCTTTTTCATGGGCGTCGGAACAGGGGGAGCAGGGTCAGCGGCTGTTCCCTCAACTTTTGGGGTGCTGAAGCAGTGCTCCCCCGTAAGCAATGTAATGAAGCGATTTGCAGGCAAACGACTTAACCGAATGGGTTTGTTTCGGCACAAAGATGTATATGACCACCATGCACACTTTGTGTTATAATTTGGATGCGATCGCCCCAACAAGGGGAGGGGATCAGGGCTAAGGCCCCAAAATATTACACAAAATAGCCCAAATCAGGGTTTCTGGAAATTCTGGTCTATTGCGGCCGAACGACTTGTCTGCTGCTGCGTATGGATGCGCATTCTTGGCAGTCTCTTGCTGTTAGTTTCTACAGCCTTGTTAACCTTTGCATTAGATCAGCTCGCCGTAACTTAGGCTACAGAGAACCAGAACGCAACGCACCTGTCAAGCGACTGAACTTGCAAGAAATCGCATAACACCTCTAGGTGGGAGACATCAGCAACGTTTAGTGAGTCGTTTAGGCCTAAACTCAAAATGGCAGCAGTATCAAACGTACGCCTCTGTCTGGTCGCTTCGGTCAGATCGCTACCACTACAAAGCTCCAGGAGAGCGCAAAAATGTGTGCTTCAGTACTAAAATGCCATGAAAAAGGCACACAGCAAATGCAAATTCGACCAAAATCCATACGAGAATGTTTCGGTTTTTGAAAATTACTGCCAGTGCCATAACCCAACGGTTTCAAATCCTAACTTCATCAGTCCGGAGTAGTGATCGTACCAGAAATGGGCGTAAAACGGGACCTGATTACGAAATTAGAAATAAGTAAGAGATAAGCACGAATCATGATTTGGAGATCATTTTTCGTGCTTTGTCAATTGGGACCGGTCCCGATTGACACTGGCGGTCCCGTTTGGCGGCTCTGCATTACAACTTGTGGTCCCGATCTACACCAACTGTGAGTACTACTACCACTACTACCACCACTACTACTACTACTACTACTACTACTACTACTACTACTACTACTACCAGGGGCGGTTCTACGTTAAGGCCGGGGGCACAGCCCCCCCCCAAATGTTGGCCATGCCCCCCCCCAAATATTTTGGTTCC
>Ga0209339_1001405_pt1 | contig 10311 bp, 9 predicted proteins | sample OlaalgELextract3_FD_187376 | JGI IMG/M metagenome (GOLD analysis project Ga0209339, IMG submission 187376) | Olavius algarvensis symbiont microbial communities from Tuscany, Italy - Type A ELBA extract 3 (SPAdes) (version 2) | ecosystem: Host-associated > Annelida > Digestive system >...
CCAGGGCCGGAGAATAAGGCGGCCATAAAAAAAAATAAAAATAAAAACATTGGCAAAATATAACATGGACGCCCGCTTACGCTGAGCGGGCGTCCATAACAAGAACTTAGCTACCGACGTTGAGGGCATCTATAAGCCTAAATATTACACCGTGACCTTGAAATCTAAATTAAGGGTCACTCAAGGTCACCGTAAACAGAACCGTTGGATCGATCATATATACACAACTTAGAAAAAGTCGAGTTATTTGACGCTGAATATTATCGTGACCTTGAAATGTGGGTTAGAGGTCACTCAACGTCATTGAAAATGGTATCATTTGAAAGCTTGGGTATGGTTTCTTATTCGCCCTCCACAGTAACTCTGATCGTATCTTTAGCCATTTTGGAGATATTTAGCGTCAAAGAATGGCATGACCTTGAAATCTGGGTTTGGGGTCGTTCAAGGTAATTGAAAATAGCGCGGTTCGACAGACCATGTACGACTTTCTATTAGTCCGCCATTGTAACTATAGCTCTATTTTTACCGTTTTCGAGTAATAATTTGACGTTCAATAATATCGTAACCTTGAAATCTGGCTTAGAGGTCACTCAAGGCCATTGAAACTGGTGCCATTTGAAAGCTTGGGTGCGGTTTCCTATTCGCCTTCTATAGTAACTACGACCGTATCTGTAGCCGTTTGTGAGCTACTCAGCGTCAAATGCAAAAATCGACACTTGAAATATCGTGATCTTGAAATTTCGGTTAGACCAGTGTCATATCACTTTGTGAATCTGTACATCGATGAAATATACGGACCCTGGGCTAGTGCGTTACGGTTGTCCAAGGTCAGTCAAGGTCATCGAAATCTGTATTTTTGTATTACATTGTATCTATATATATATATATATATATATATATATATATATATATATATATATATATATATATATATGCCTATCTTATATCGTTTCCGAAATGGTTGAAAATCTACGGTTTTTCGCAGTTTTAATATCGTTTGAAGCACTGCATGGCTCGGGTTGTTCCCCTGTGACCCAGGGTATGACAGTTTGTCTCACCAAACTAGAGTGTCAGTGCTATACCTGACGGTCAAAAGCACTTAATGGTCATTAGTTTTCTCACATTACCAGCGTGTGACGGACAGACATTCAACACGCCACGCCGCTGAAGTCGCACTAGCGTAGCATTAGCTGAGCGCGACAACCAACAACAATAATTATTAAGCTTAGACAAAGTATGCAAATCATTCTTCATAACAGTTACAATATAGGCCTGCATTACAGAGCCCCATACGAAGACCAGCGTTTATCGCTCTGGATAAACTATTTAATTTAGACTGCTGATTAGAGATCGACACCGACAGTGTTATGTGAAAGTGGCTCGTGTAAGCCTACATGTATGACGATAAGCAAAATTTGAGACCAAAAGGCAAAGATCACAAACACGCTTAATGCTGTACAAGAAACGTGTCACTCATTACTTCCGCACGAAACGCCCCACGAACTTCGCAGAAGAATGGAGCATAAGAAGCGTCGTAAGAGGCTTGGCTACGACCGCAGAGTAAGTCGTATGTCGCCATGTTACGTTGTCAGTTGCAATTAACTGTAATCGATCAACAGCAGTAATAAGAAATGCAGCTCGCAAGCATTCGAGCTCACACGCGTAATTAGTTAGTAATAGTTTTACGCGCAGTCGCGTCATTGTCGACGTTGGTATAGTAAAATGTGTAAGTTAACATGGCGATAATTAGAAGACGTAGGCTGCTAGCAGTCGACAGGTGATGGTGCGATACACACAACTGATCGATGCTTCGCGTTATAACAGTAGGCCTACATACATATAGCTACAGTACGAGCGCGATATGTCGCAAGAGATACTGGCGAAAGATTGGCTGTTGTACGTTGTATTGTGTTTTAGTCACTTGCAGCCGGCGAGCCCGGCAGCTGGTCGAGTTTGTTAGTATGTTTGTACCGTGACTAGTTCATCAACACGCATGCAAACGGGCCCAGGGAAAAACGTCGAGTGATGCAGCCAGGACGATGTGGCCAGTGGCGTACAGGACGAGCATAAGCCACATGAATGTAAACACGGAGGTGATCGACTCACAACAGTGACATTATATGACAATGTTAATCGTCTCGTTACCATTGCAATATCACGGGAAACATTTACAACTCTTTTCATTAAAGTTTGGGCAATGCCAGTAGCATCATGCCGTTATTATTTGCCAATCGGCAGCACATTGCAAAGGGGCGCGGAGCGAGGTTCGTTGTGGCTGGCATCTCTTGTTATTAACGATTTATCCCGACGCAGTATATACGAGAAATGATGTCTCAGAATCAATATGTTTTGCAGAAGAATTTATCGACAACCGATCAGGCTTCTTTCTGTCACGTTTATCTATGCATCTCTGCTACTACTGCTGATAACAATCTCGCCTGTAAGTATATTTCTCTCATGTTTGTTGTTTTACTGAAACAAAATGACGATAATGATATTATGTAGATCTGCACGTTCATATAATTCTCGATAATTTTACTTCCTTTGAACATCTCCGCCCAAGTAACCTTAGAGTTACAGACTTCTTGGCACGTTGGCATGACCTATGACTGCGTGTACAGGCAATTGAGCTAATTATTACCGCGCGACGCGTATATATTATGAACTATGCCGTCGTAAGATGTCTGACTGTCCGTCTGTCTGTCCGTCTGTCTGTCTGCACACGCCGGTATACTTTCGACACGGCTGAACATATCCTCAGTTTTTTTACCGCCAGGTAGCCCACTATCCTAGTTTTGCCACACCAAACGGGATTATACTCCGACGGGAACCCCCACACCCTACGGGAGCGTCGAATGCAAAGGGGTATGAAAAAGTCACGATTTTCTACCAATATTTAACAAGCTGAAACATGCCGGGTTAGACGAACAGGGTTTGGTTACAGTATTTCAAGCTATTGTTGTATCTCGTGTTTTGTACTATGCCTTGCTTGGTTTGGGCAGTTGACTCAACTAGACATTGGTCGTATAAATGGTTTGTTCGGAAGCACATCGGTGGCAGCTCTCCGGTCGCGTCTATACAGTGGAGCAGTTGGCCGGGACGGCTGATGCAGGCCTTTTCAAGGCCATTGCCAGCAACCCAAACCATTCCTTATACCAAATCCTACCCCCCCCCATTTGGACCAAATCAGTATTCATTGCGCAAACGTGGACATCCTTATGAGCTTCCCATAATAAATACCACCTATAAAATCAACTTTCATCGATAGATGCCTCTTTCAGTTTGCGTAATTCCTTCTCCCTCCCACCTCACTTAGCCTGTGTGGACCGTCTCGTTCCGATGCTCTGCAGGTGTGGCGCGGCCGGTAAGCTGCTTCATTTTCATGTATTACTTTGTTACTTTCATGTATTACTTTGTATTATATTGCATGTTTTTTTTACGTTTTCACATTTAATCAGCATTTATTTTTTAATTTTTCATTGATGTGCGACTGACATGTCTTTTATTAATAAACGCATTTACTAATATCCGACAAAACGCATACTGTGTAGAAGACAATTTTGAACCCATGCACGCGCGTTGAATAGTAACCAACCTGCATAGATGCACAAGAACTAAACAGCAGACAGATAGCCGAACGTTACGTCCCGTTAGTGTACTTCGTCAGAACGGTTGGCCTATTAGCTGCTCGAATTGACTGTACAATCTGATTGGAATAATAGAACGGCTCTGTCGGAAAAGTGTCCAAATCAAACTTAAATCGTAAAATAAAACAAAAACGACGTGCAAATTAATAGCTTAATGGAATAGAATAACTGATGCCATTAAGCGATCTTTATTCATTAGAGACTCAGTGAGGTCCATGTATTACCAGGTGACATAAATAGATTCGTGACAAAAAGCTCAGCTGTCGCAGAGAAGACACGCGATACTTCGTGGTATTGAATACTTCGCTAAGTCATGGTCATTCGAACACCGTTGAGTAGCGCATGCGTAAGTCCCTATTAGTATACCACTGCAATTATGCCTCTAGCTATCTATCGCATAGCTTCGAGCGGCAACAAAACCATAGTAATAAACGGTAAAATGCGCCTTACTCGAGTGCTGTACACAAACGTCACCAACTTGCCGCGGTTCAGCGGCACTCTGTTTATAACACCTGACGGTTGCGCCGTTGACAACACGCACACGCGGTGAAGCGAGACATAGCTATTTTTGCCGCGCGATGTTTTGCAAAAGCGCTGCCTATGGCGTCGCGCGATGTCCGTTCGTCCGTCCGTCCGTCTCTCCGTCCGTGCACGTTCGTGTACTGTCGAAACGAACATATCTTCAATTTTTTTCACCATCGGGTAGCCACACCATTCTAGTTTTTCTGTACCAGTTTTATCTAGATTTACTTAGACCTGGAATGAATCAGGGTACACGGGGGAGGGCGAAACTGTGCAGTATATTTGGTTAAAGTTACAGTTACCTATGCAGGCCTAAGCAATGATAAGTACCGGTAGCTTTTAAATTTGGTGTCACTTCAGTTGGGACACAGTGTTGTTCGACCTATAGGAGTTTACTGGTTGCACATTGTACAGAAGCTGATGCCTCAGACGTCATCAGAGAATCATCAAAGTGCACAACGCAAGGTGCTCGTGCTTGCTTACTATCGGTCGGGGTCGACACTGACTGGACAGTTGTTCAACTACAACCCGTCAGCTTTCTACTGGTTTGAACCGTTGTCTGGCGTCACTCAACAGTGGGGCTGGTTCGGAGACATGATCCCGCCCAGGAACTGGTACCACTTTGACAACGGCACTGAGATGTATGTTGATCAGCACAACGTTTCAACTAATACAACTGGGAATAGATCACAACTGCAGTAGGCCCTAGGGTGATGGATACAGTTATGGACACAGGATAAATTGGATACAGTAATGGTCGTAGTCAGACGGTGCAAGATCCCATTGTGGTCATCAGCGGCTACAGTTATGGCCATCTTTCACCACAATAATTGTATCCGCTATGACCTTATACTGCTTGAACGAAGAAGTTATGGTCATTTGGAACAGTTATGGCCACTCAATGGGATTGAGATCTTGGCAGGTCAATAAAATTGCATATCAGTGAAGTGGATATACTTGGTTATTAGAGGCTTCAGCGGTGATGCGCTTAGCTTATATAAATTGATGATTGACATCGGTTTGATAAACTATTCTAGGCCTACTGTACAACTACATGTACATGGGTTGTTCACTTGAACGTTACTTACAATAACATAACATTGAACAACATAAAATAAATTATTTCATGGTAGGTAAGATGAAAGCCTCACTTTGTTTTTTAATCAAAATGGTCAGTACTGCAGCCACTATGACCAAAACTAAGTGAATACAGTTAATATGATCATTGATCAATGAACACAGCTGTTGTCACAGGACACAGTTACAACCACATCACCAAACAGTGTACAGGCAACAACATAAAGCGTCTGTTTTGTTCCTAACACTGAAATGATGTGACATCACTAAACAGTGAAATAAGATAATTGCAGCAGCACTGCGCACAGTTTACAGTTGCCTTAAAGCAAACGTTCCATAACTGACTACGCTGTTATTCAAGGTCGCTCAAGATCAGTCGAAATTATACCGTTTAGTAAGCCGTATGTAAGTTTCTATTAGTATTTCATTTTAACTATGTCTCTATCTTGTGCATGTGTCGTTTCTGAGATATTCAAAAATTGCGATTTTTGAGCAATGTGACTTTATATGTCGGCAACAGTAGAACACAGTTACAATCGAAGACACACAGGAAACCGCGGTGATCTATCGAATGGTGAAATTGCTGATAATCTTGAGTGACCTTTGAAGATCATTTCAGGAACTGTACTCCTTTTCAGGGTCAGTATCTTGACGTACGAAGTTAATTACATATGCGAGTTTTGTACTGTCATATTCGATGGGCAGGACAGCGTAAGACCATTCTTGGTAACGTATTCTTATTTCATAAACAAGTAGCATCATCTCGGAAACGGTGCAAGATAGAGACGTAGTTACAATGTATGACTAATGGAACATCGTACGTGCTCTACCGAATGGCGCCATTATAATGACCTTGCTTGACCTTGAAAGTCATTTAAGCTATTTTAAACATTTCTATATCCAGTGTCGTTTGTGTGTTATGCACGTAAGGAGGTCGATTTTACGAGGTGAGCCAAATTAAACGGGGTCAATGCAGTTTCTTTCGTCGTAGCAGTGAAGCACGTTTTAGAGAATTTTGATAATCTTTGGCAGGTAAAATAACAGTTCATTTACGCACTTTGAGAAGCATAAAAATTAAATACTTTTCGCCAGACGGCGCTACAAAAGCTAATGATTTTCTCTATATTAGCATTTTAGCTGTTTTACGTACTCATAACTTTTACATATTAAAACGATTTGGTTAACAAACAAAATCGTCTGCTTTCGCTGGTATTTATTTGTTAGCATCTATAATGCACTGTAATCGTTTTGGGGAATAGCTACCTATTTTGCTAAAATAACGCGTGTTGTATTTTCTGGACTTCGGAGTACAACACGACTTCTTTGCAAATAGGCCTATCCCAGGCCTGTATCATAAGTGATGATAGACGTGGCGCCCTCTACCGTGTTAGGCTTTCATTAAGATAAAATCAGCATCATGTCACGTCTACATCGACGTTTGGTTCACGGGCGTTTTCCTCATCGAGCCCGTTGTCCTGGAATGATTTTCCCCCGCAGCTTCGTGACCCAGCCATCTCCATCAGCATCTTCAGACAATCCTTGAAAACTCATCTTTTCAACAACAATGCATTGTTATTCTGTACATTTATTGGTTTTCTTGAGTTCCGTCACTGTACGCGCTTTCGTGACAGTTTCTGTTTAGCTAGCGTGTTCAAATGTCTGTTTACTTACTTACGTAGCCTACTCGTTGCTCTATGTAGTTTATACCTGCCATAAATCATTTAATTTTATAGATGCGTTCGCTTGTTACAAGCAAAAATGAAAGCTGACCCCGTTTAATTTGGCCCACTCTGTATTGTAACGAGCACTATAAGTTCTTACTGTATTGTCATATTTACGGCGCGATGCTATAGGGCCTACACAGCGCGGACTATGCTGTCGCTAGATGTCCGTCCGTCCGTTCCACCGTTCGTCTGTCTGTCTGTCCGTCTGTCACACGCCGGTATTCCGTCGAAACGGCTAAACATATATTCACACGTTTTCACCGTTCGGTAGCCACACCAGTTTAGTTTCTGCACACCAAACGGTATGGCAATATTCTGAAGGGGACCCCCTAACGGGGGCGTCGAATGCAAGGCCGGGTATGAAAAATCGCGATTTTCGACCAATGTCTCGCAATAATCAGAAATAATACAAGATAGAGCCATAGTTACTATAGAAGACGAATAGGAAACCGCGCCCAAGCTTTCGAATGGTACCAGTTTCATGACCTTGACTGACCTGTGACCCAGATTTCAAGGTCTCGATAGGCCTATTATTCAACGCCAAATAACTCGAAAATGGTACAAGATAGAGCTATACTTACAATGGCCAATCAATAGAAAGTCGTATATGGTCTGTCGAACCGGCGCCATTTTCAATGACCCTGAACAACCCCCCAACCCAGTTTTCAAGGTCACGCCATTCTTTGACGCTGAATATGTCACAAACGGCTAAAAATACGGCCACAGTTGCTAGAAAATGCGAATAGGAAAGCTTTCGAATGGTGGCATTTTCAATGACTATGAGTGACCCCCAAACCTATTTCAAGGCCGCCATATTATTCAACGTCAAATAACTCGAAAAGTATACAAGGCAGAGATAGGTCTATATTTACAATGGCAGACCAATAGAAAGTCATATAATGGCGCCGTTTTGAATGACTTTGAACGACCACAGGTCACGCCGTTATTTAACGCTGAATATCTCAGAAACGGTGCAAGATACAGACATGACAATGAACTACTAACAGAAACTTACGTCCTATTCAAATGTGTCATTTCGAATGACTTTGAGTGACTTAGCGAAATATTCAATGACACGAAGTGTCGCGCGGTCTCTCTACCACAGCTGAGCTTCTTGTCTTGTGTTATGTTGCATTACATCGTAGTGTATGTAATTGTACTGTTGCGTACTGTGTTGTATTACTGATTATAGACCACGTACAAACCACATGCAGAAAACGCTGGTTCAACCACTGCAGGCACTGTTCTCATGCAATCTATCGGTCGTGGACCGGCGGGTATTCGTTGGTGGCGCAATGAGACAGAAATGGATGTGGAAGCAAAACCTGTCGTTCTCTGTGCAATCATTTCGTAGCTGTAACCAACGACGGCATCTCAAGCCTCTAAGCACGTGCGTTGTGCGCCTCATCGAGAAGTGTCGGCAAAGTGATATCGTAGCCGTCAAGGTGATCCGACTCCATATGAGCTACGTGGATCAGTTGCTGTCTGGTGATCCTGATCTCAGACTAATCCATATAGTTCGTGATCCACGCGGATTAGTCGAGGCTTGGAGGAAGGTGGCTCCCAGGAAAAGTAGGTCAATGACCGATATGCGTCTGAATGCTAAGCTGATATGTGAGCGCATGTTGACTGACTGTCAAATACGCAGACAACTGGAGCTGAAATATCCTCGTCGAATACTTCTTCTACGCTACGAGGATTTAGTTACCGCCACAGATACGGTCCTCAACGATGTATATAGAGGGCTGCTGCAGCTGGCGTTTCCTAGCAACGTTTCTGCCATCGTCGAGGAGCAGTTGCACGCTACTTCGGCCAGTGGACCATCAGGAACGCGACGGACAAACGGTACAGTAACGGCAACAAACTGGCGTCGAACGATCGACAGTAAACTACACGAGTACATCAGAGGCACGTGTTCCCAGCTGCTTGACGAACTCCATTATAACTAACTTACTGCTGCCGCTGATGATCAGAATGATGATTATGTCGGGTGGCGCGTATGAAAGTTGACCTACCCAACTTAAGTTAGTGTAAAAACGTGCCTCGTGCCATATAGGCCTACGTAGGCCTAAATTTTGCGCTCGTCTAGACCACTGTTCTTTACTTCAGCTTTGTCCAGTTTGTCGTATATAGAACATTATTGTCTGTCTTGCTTGCATATTCGTTAGTGACTGTTCTGTTACTGAGCAGTGCTCGATGGCATCATGGCATGTATTGTATTGTGTTGTGTGCTTTTATTTTGTGTGCTGCTGTCTGGCGTAAACAGCGTTTCAACTGCGACATATTTGTCATTAGGCAATGTAATTGGTTAAACTTCGTTGCAAATATTCTATAGTTAGATAAGGTCGTTAGTACAATAAGTAAGTAAGTAAGTAACAATGTACTGATTAAGGTGACACTATCACGTCAAAGACATTACAGGGGCACCGTATAAAATTAAAAAGAAAGAAAGAAAGAAAAGAAAAGAAAAACAAAACAACAGAATAAATGCTAGTATTACGAAGATGTTGCGAAATGGCCGATTTCTTTTACCTAAATGGACATTTTATGCACCGAAATTGCTAACTGTGATGATCGGAAATTATCATCGTAAACGTCGCTGTACCGATAACGACCTCCAGTGACGTACCGATAGTGCACCACCCTATATCCCGAAGTGGACATGTAGGCCTACCAAATTGGACCTAACTGCATCTAGAGCCAATGTGCGACGTACGATCATACCGATCCTCTCATGGTGATAGACGAGGCCAAGGCTCGTCCATTTTTATCGCGCGTGAGAATACTGACGCGCGATATTGATATAGCAATTCTGTCTGTCCGTCCATATGTCTGTCCGTAACGTTCCGGTATTAGATGGAAACGGCTTAAGATATTGTCATAATTTCTTACTACACGATAGCCCGATCATTCTAGTTTTACGACTATCAAATATCTTAGCGAAATTCCGACGGGGTCACCTCCTGCGGGGGCGCTAAATACAGGTGGGGTATAAAAATTTCACTATTTTCGACCAATAACTCGCTATATCTCGCAAACGATACAAGATATCGCCACAGTTACTATGGAACGCTAATAGAAACTCGTATGCGATCTATCAAATGGTGCCATTCCAATGACCTTCAACGAACCCTAACCCTGTTTTCAAGGTCACACCACTCTTTGACGCTAAATATCTCATAAACGGCTACAGATACGGCCATTTACTATAGAAGACGTATAGGAAACCGCACCCAAGCTTTTGAATGGCATCAATGTCAATGACTTCGAGTGACCTCCAACCTAGATTTCAAGGTCACGGTATTATTCAACGTCAAATAACTCGAAAATGGCACAAGATA
>Ga0209339_1001406_pt1 | contig 10311 bp, 6 predicted proteins | sample OlaalgELextract3_FD_187376 | JGI IMG/M metagenome (GOLD analysis project Ga0209339, IMG submission 187376) | Olavius algarvensis symbiont microbial communities from Tuscany, Italy - Type A ELBA extract 3 (SPAdes) (version 2) | ecosystem: Host-associated > Annelida > Digestive system >...
ATAAATAAAAACTGTCTCTGTGTTACAGTATTGTGTACTATTATAATGGTGCACAAAGGTATGAGCAGTTCTTACAGGTCGGTCGACTGTATCGGGCTTTGATCTTGCTTTGTTTAGCTCTCTGTCTTCCAAGCGCCTCTGTGTCTTCGATCTTAATGTTGCTATATAGATACTAAAAAATTTTTTTTGCTTACATCCTTCTCTTTACTTTTTAGTGAGCTGAGCCTGGTGGGATAGATTGGCCCTTGACATGGTTGACTAACCATCGTCCTTCAGTGCTAATGTGCTATGACACTGTTGGTTGGGTCATGTGACCCGTAAAATTGTCTCTGAAATGACCTATAATGTGTCGAGTGGGACGTTAAACTCTACTATACCATACCATACCGATAGACTGTGTCGTGACATCAGTCGGTCGGTCGGCATTTGGTTATTGTTGAGTTGTGGTTAAACAATCAGTCAGACGCCTGTAGTTACAAAATTGCACATTTATTGCATGTCGTGATTTGCAAGATATTGCGATAATCTGATGACTTGTATATGCGCCTTGATTCTAACTTGACTAGGGCACTTTATAAATCATTTACTTACTTACTTAATATTTCTTGTCTATGCAGGAGGCTGACGGCCCAACAGAAGGCATTGATTCTGTCTTACGCTGAGACCGAGTCTGGCACTGATGGAACTGTTACAGGCATCGCCAGCACAAAAGATGGTACAGTTTCACCACTGATATGTACACTGTGTAGAAAAATATCATTTTTATATATTTTTTGATTTGGATGCCTTCATATACATACACAAACAGTGCTTTGACAGTGTAGGTTGGCATCCGGCCCGTGAAAACATGGTTTAGCAGTACTCAGAGATTCTTTTTTGAACGACCAGGATAACCTACAGTTACTATGAAAATGATACGAGTTAAAGAATGGTAGTATTAATGGTAGTAGTAGTTGCAGCAGTGAGAGTGGTGCTGCTGGTGGTGCTACTGATACTAGCTGTAAGTAGCATCAGCAGTCAGTTTGGCTTAGTGGTGAACACATTAGTCTCGATCAACATAGTTACTCTACGTCAGGCCCGGTTGGTGCCTGGATGGGTGACCATCTTAGGACGGGTAAACCACCTCGGCACAGAACCAGGCACACAGGTCAACTCAGCCCGAGCCGTCCGTCTGTGGGTAGGCACAGTGAGTACCCAGCAAAAGCTGGGAGTAAACAGGCACATCGGATGATACACTAGCCTGTATGCGCGGTCTCGCAGTGTGGGCTAGTTTCTGGCAGAGGACTAGCAACCGGAGATCAGTGCCGACGTACGTTTACTTTCCATTAGTAGTTGCATTGGAAGTTATAGTAATACAGTTGGTGCCAATCTCTGAAGACGTTTCTGTTTGCAACGTACTGATGCATTCAGCGCATTAGAGGTTTAACAACGATGCGCTATATAAATCGACTTTTTACTTACGGTATTAAATGGGATTGGTTTCTCATTACTGATGCATTCATTATGTGTTACGCTGTTTGGTATTACTGCTGTTGTCTGCTTACATTATTTTTTATCTGTCAAGTGGCGCAGTGGCTTAGTGGTAGGGCGTCGGACTTGCGATCTAGGAGTCGTGGGTTCGAGGCCCTGCCGCGACGCTGCTGCGCAACAACCTTAGGCAAGTTGTTCACACTTTACTGCTTCTGTCACCAAGCAGTATAATTTGGTACCAGCGAAAGCTGAGAGGTAAACGGGCATATCGCGTAGTGCACCAACCCGTATTACGTGGTCTCGCAGTGTTCGCTGATGCCTGGCTGTTGGGTTGGCTTGCAGAGATCAGCGCCGACTTACGGGAAACGGTAGCGCATCAGAGGTGCTGCACGACAATGCGCTATACAAATCCACGTACTTTACTTTACTTTACTAAATTATCTACCCAGTTAGATTTCGTGGTATCGTACGTGTTGTTTTTATTCCTTTATTTGTTATAACAGCAATTGGTCCTGCCGTACTGCAGTTTGAAGATAACCCGTTCGCGTTCTGGTTTAACCTTGTGTCATCTCAAACAAATAGGTGGAAACTTAACAAAAACTGAAAGAAATTATGAACTCAGCAATAACAATGGCAAAAAGCTGTTAACGGCCTCTAAGTCTGTTGCAGCCTGGATCAGCTCGTACTCGATTCATCAGTCTCGCTTCTGTTTATTAATCGTTTCCATCAAAATTTGAACTGAATGAAATAAAGGTTTGTAGTACATGTACTCTGTGTTCCAAAAAAGACGTTTTCGACGATAGGTTGAACTAGAACTGTCCGTTTACAAAGATTTTTGGCACACTTATCGACAGATGTTTTCATATTCTCACCTCACCTGCAGCTACTTTATCTCGGGAAATTGTCAAAACCTAGATATCAGCAAAAATTAAACAAAATCATGAAAATTTCACAGGAATATGTGATTCTGATTAAAAATCTATCTGTCAAAGCAGTGTGGTGCACGGAGAGTGTTGAGTGAATTGCCTGACAAGAGTTGGAAACTTGGAAGCATCGACAGTCTGCTGAAGATAATCCGCAAGACGGGTACAGTTGTCTCGCAACAAGGCAGCGTTAGACCGCATTCGCTGCGTAGCAGTGGAGGACGTTGTGCTCAGTCAGGAGGAAAAGTCTAAAAGGCATCAGTCAGCTCGTGAGATTTTGCACGAAACTGCCATTCTCTATTGAAGTGTACACAGGAAATAATTCACCGTGATCTCCAGCTCACATGCTTCAAATGATGTCGTGCTCAGCTGTTGTATGAAGCCAATCGTATATCCCGTCTCACTCACTGATAAACAAAGTTATCATCTGCAATAAATCTTGTTATTTTTCTATTATAAACCATAAGTAGGATAATAAGTAAGTAAAGTAATATAGTGACATTTTTGCAGTTAATATCCTAGTATTGTAGCATTGTGAAAATCAGCATTTTAAGGCTAAATTCATGATATTTATGACTCAACATCTTCCCAAGGTAAATTAGCTGCACCAAATAGGTCAGGTGAGAAACTAAAAATACCTGTCGATGGCCTATACTCTTGGTAATAAGTGTATAAGTGTGCCAAAAATCTTTGTAAATGGACAGTTCTACTTCAACTTATCATCGAAAACGTGGTCACATGTTTTTTGGAACACAGTGTAGAATTGGCCAATAATATTTGAAAACTTCATTAAAAATATTTAAATATGAGCTACTGCATGATTTTCCTAATTTTTTTGCAACAAAATTTTGCCCAGTTACCAGTAGAAAGATACAAATTATTTCATCGCTATTTGTGTAATTCTGCGTGATAAAAGCTAATAAGCTGTTCTACTACACCATATAGGGGACACACAATGCTTACAGAACTTGTGGTTTTCAGTTACTAAATTTTGATATTAATTGCTGTGTCGTTTTTTTTCAGTATTTTTTGATAAAATTTTCCAATATTGTAGAGTGAACGTTCAAAGTCATTCTGCTTTAAATTTATTCAATGTAGTTAAGAATCAGTGATTTCCTTGCGTTCGGCATGGGTCATGTTTTTCCGGACACAGTGTATGTGTGTGTGATCCCATACTTCTCGTACTGTGTGTTTCAGACCGGCAGTTCGAGAAGCATGGGAGCACCGCGAACACGGCCAAACCCACATCAGGTCAAGTTGTCACGGAAACAGACGATGATTCCTTCCTGTCCAAACTTTCCTCACTCAAACGCAAAATATTTGGATAACAAAGCAGTTCTATAGTAAGACCTTTGTGTATTTTATTTTATATTATGCGTAAAAAATGATTTTAAAAGTACAAAAGAATTGTAGTCCGAGTACAAGTTAGATTTGCAACTTTGATCCATTATTGGGATATTTCTCAGCTATTGTTGCTGAAACAGAAAAAGCTATTTGGATAAATAACTTAAAATAAGAATGTCATGATGTTCTGCAATTTTATGTTTTATTTTACTGTTGTGAAACTAAAAGTAAATCTTGGCTTATGTAGTCGGCTTGTTACTTTGGTCATTATGTGTTAGGTGTCGTCTCCAAGGTAGTCTTGGGTTTAGTAGCTCTCTGTCTTCCAAGCGCCTCTGTGTCCTCGGTCTTAATGGCACTATATAGATACTGAAATTTTTTTGCTTACTTCCTTTTCTTTACCTTTTAGTGAGCTGAGCCTCGTGGGATTGGCCCTTGATGTGGTTGACTAACCATCGTCCTTCAGTGCTGTGACACTGTTGGTTGGGTCATGTGACCCGTAAAACCGTCTCCGAAATGACCTATAATGTTTCGAGTGGGACGTTAAACTCTACTATTCTTGGGTTTAGTGGATCGGAATTTTTACAGTCCTGGATGCCACAGCACCGAAGGCAACTGATCAACAATTAGTCATCTACTTTACTATTGTGAAGTAGACTATTGATTGTTTTATTAATAAAAAAATGACGGTCATGATGTTTTTTATTATATAGTTATCATTTATTGTTAGTTTTCAGTTATGTTTACATGATTCACCTCCTGTTTCGTAGTGTGTGATCTCGTGGACTGATGTGGATAAAGTAGTAAAGTGGTAAATGTGGATTTGTATAGCACATGATCACAAACACGCCTCCAATGTGCTGTTGCTTCCTGTGAGTCGGCGCTGATCTCCATTAAACTAGCCCTCAGCCAGACACTGTAAGACCACGGATATGGGCTAATGTATCTCGCAGTGTATCTGTTTACTGCCCCAGATTTTGTAGATACTCACTGTGCCTACCCACAGATGGATGACTTGGGCAGAGTAGACCTGGCTGCCTGCTTCTGCAGTGAGGTGATTTACTGGTTCTAAGACAGTCACCCATCCACGCACTAACCGGGCCTGTCGTTTGGTAACTATTTTGATCGAGGCCATCACGTTACCACCAAACCGGCAGCCAAAAAAGGTACGAATGTTGCCATTTTGTGATGTATTATTGTATTTCAATATGTATTGGTATGTTTATGCAGGGAAACAGACCATTGACGATGATGAGGGAATCGTGGAACAGATCCGGAGAGCAATTCGTGACGAAGACGACTCTGCCAAAGGCCGCAGTGCATAGACCAGTAACGTTTAGTAATAAATAAGTAAATATTCATGCAGTCAGTTGTTGAACTGTTATGTAACTGAATTGCTGCCGTACCCAGCTTGTGCTGCAGACTGCTAGGAAATGTGTGAAAGTGTGTGGTCCCAGTGGCAGAAAAGTAATACAGCATTATTGTAAAATATGAACAGTTTGTCGAACGTTTGTTTTTGATATCGTCTTATCTCGAACTGTCCTCGTAAAGCTGATGGTAAATACAGGGTTAGCTCGGACGTGGAAAGTCGGGGACTTTTGTTGTCGCTCAGGGGAAAAATGATAAAGTGAACAAAAAATGAGGAAAAAAGGATAAAAAAGCATATGTAAATTAAAATAAAATGGCGATGCAATGGACGCGGTGTAACATCGGAGAAACTGACTACCAAACAGTTGCGGATGTGTCTGAAAGTATTTAGCAACATCTGGAATTTCATTTTGGAATTGCGTGGAACTTTGCATACTGCAACACACCAGTCCTGTCCCTTTGCTTCTCTTAGTTAACCCTTTAGGCTCCAAAGGCAATTATAGTGCTACATTGAATAATACAAACTTGGTACACTGGCCATTGATGGGTGTGCTGTTACATTTGGTACAGCGAGGAGGGGCCTAGGTGGGCTGGGGCACTGCTCAGTCCCCTCCCCACTGTGCCAAATTTAACAGCTCACCCATCAACGGCCAGTGTACCAGTCACCATATTGCTATATGATGGTGCGTTGCTCTGCGGTTTTAATGTGGCGATTAAAGGGTTAATGTTAAATGTTAACTTAAATAGCTGTGACCATGACGTGATGTCTACCTGTGTGGTTCTGTGTCATTAACCTCTGTCTGATGGCCTTTGCTAAACGCCATATTTTTCTCATTATTTGACCAAATTACAAGGTGGTCCAAAAACTGAGATCACCTGTAAATATAAAGTAATGCAGCTAATTTTATGATATTTTATTAGCATAATTTACAGAAATTGGTGTAGGCATTTTACAGATGTTAGCTGTGACGGGCTGGAATGAGTACCTGGCGAAAGCCGGGAGACTAAATAGGCAAATCACGTGATACACCAGACCACGTCCGTGGTCTCGCAGTGTTCGCTGATTGCCTGGCTGAACGGGCTGGTTAGTGGAAATCGGCGCTGATGTACAGGAAGCGGTAGCGCAGTAGAGGCGTGTTTGCGACGATGCGCTGTACAAATCCACGTTTACTTGAGTTTACATTCAAAAAAGTGGTCTCGATTTTTTGACCACCCTGTGGATCGTGTCTACTTATTTTTTGGCATTAATTGTCTAGTTGAGCTGTTAGTTGTTAAGCAGCTAACATTAAAAGAAAAAAAATGATAGGATAACAGAACAGTGAACATTCAAAGCCAAAACACTGAGAATTTGTTGGTAGCCGTTCACCATGAATGCTTCGATGAATCTTTTCCACTTTTTCTAACTTCCAGCTGTTACTTGCATGTGTTGTAGTAGACTGTACTTTCTTGTGTTGCTGGTCCAGAATGACTACACTGACCCTGTTGGTTTGGTTGGGCGTCACGAAGAGCTTCCAGTCTGTTAGAAATTGTCATATAACAATTCCTAGAGGTTTTCCCAGAGAGACTCAGGCGGACTGAGAGTGTGTAGACCACAATTATTTCTTTGAGGGAGTTTAAAAATTAATGTAAAGATTTATTGTTAGTGTTATTATTATAAGACAGAAGTGAAATTTATGGATTTTCGTGCCTCCACCAGGCCAGACTGGCAGTCAAGAGGCATTCTCAGCCTGTCCATTTTTTTGTTTGGTCGTCTTTTACCAAACTTGTGAATACGATATTTTGAAAACTAATGAACCGATCTGGATGCTGATTGGCACAACTGGTCACAGGGCATGAAATGATCAACTTGGGGTTCAGGAGGTCAAAGGTCAAGGCCACACAAGACCAAAGATGGATCTGGAGGCCTGGCGAAGTCATCGTTCTCAACCCCCGTGGGCCAACTGGGTTTTCTAGTTCAGATGTAATTTGTTGCATATTATCTTGTTTGTCACTACAATGAACTTGTTACATTCTGCATCTCGTCGTGTTTCTGTTTGGAATTGACTTGTTGATGGTCACTGTCGATGTATGAAGAATGAAGTTGCTAACCTGGGTCTATGCTCAAACCCAGCCTCCTACCTTCAGCAGAACAGCAATATCAACTTTTTGTAGAGCACATCGTCGCGGGACTGATAATTCATTAAATGCATTATTATGTCCAATAAGAACTTAGCTATTGCAAACAGATCGTGGGTCAGCGGCACACACAATAAGTAGAGGGCATCCATAGTAACCTTGAAATCTAGGTTAAGGGTTACTCATGGTGATTGAAAATGGTGCAGTTTTATAGACCATAATACGACTAACTATTGGTTGGCCATTGTAACTATAGCTCTGTCTTATACAATTTTCGAGTTATTTGATGTTAAATAATAACAGCGTGTCTAAACTTGTCAATGTCAGGGTCATAAAAATTGTCGGGAGAGAGTTACATGCCGTCGCAGTACCATAAAAAAGCCCGGCAGCCATAACTTCCGAGTTGTGCCGTATGACAATAGCATATGGCAGCAGCCAGGCAGCTGGCAGATCGAAGATGTTGCTGGTGAAGTCGACAGTTCACCAAACAAAGTAAGAAGCGATCAACGGGCATTTTCTCTTAAATGCCTGACATGCGAACATTATTCTTGAGATTCTGTCTTCTGTCAACCGTTACTGGCATTTGTGGATATAAAAACACAATATTTCTACAGAAATTAATCATGTTCAACCCCCTCGCAGTACCCGCTCCTCATCTGTTGTTACCCTTTCTCGCCTACCAACCATCTCCTCATTGAAAATCACTGATCGCTCATTCAGACATGCATCACCCCGTCTCTGGAAATCAACTCGCTGATTCGCCAGTCACGTCTCGACTCGCCTCCCAGCTCGTCTTTGTCATCATCAACACCCGTCATCCGTCACTCCAGGCTCAAAACCTACCTTTTCAACAAATCCTTCCCACCTTAATCTACCCTGGACTGCCTTCACGATCACCGGACCGGGCTTATCATGCTTCTCCATTTATTTTGGTTCGTTTTCCTTTAATTTTCTGTTTCTCCTCTGTGGTGGACTAAGCTGGTATACACGTCAGCTTTTTACTACACGTTAAATACACAATATCGTATTATATGGCAACCATTAAGCGAAGACGCAGGTCACTCGATGAAGGAACTCAGCAGAAATGCTTTGCTGCACGATGCACTCACGGCAGACCTGCACGCTTGAGAGCTATAGTTCGTACAGAAGTTGCTGGTTGCACTGAGCGATTACAGCACACTGCTTTCTTATCTCGCCGACACCGCTGTTACACGTCCGAAGTATGTGGACTCTAAAATTGGCAGTCCGCATCTCCGTTAATAATTCTGCCGACACACGTTTTTCAGATCGACAAATCCGCTACCCGCCGGCCACAACACGCAGCGAAAGCACTTCAGTTCGCAGCTCGACCAGGATTAATTCTGTGATTTAAGAATTTATTACAAGACAGCTGCACCCAGAGAGTGCAGACCTCCGCCAGTGCTCGAAAAATGCGTTGATGAAGAAAAGTTACTTATTGTTTGTGGCGCAAACCTCACGGCAAGCAGATTACTAGCAGACATGTGCTTGCACTACAGTTAGGCCTACATCGCTTCAGTGGCGGATCCAGGGCCGCGGGCGAGCTTACGGCTTCCTCCAAAGTCCATACCCCCGTATAACGCGATTTTAGTGAAAAGACAGAAATTCGTCGATGCTTCCCGTGATCTGAATATTTGGATCCGCCACTGCATCCCGTGCACTTTCCTTGCAGAGATGCTGAAACAACTAGCATGGAGACATCAATAGCCACACTTTGCAATTCGCTATTCAGTTTAGGCCACACTCTTGTGGGATATAATACTGATGTCCTGTCGGGCTCCCCTTTCTAGTGAAAATGTCTTTGTACCCATCGGCATGTGCGCAATAGTAGGCCTATGTGCCTATAGCTACAGCACGTAACTTGTATTGTCATCGAAATCGTAAATAAGACAAGGCAAAAATGCGCGCAACTGGCGCGTCATCGGGAGATTTTGTCTGAGTGGATATTGTTTGGAAACACTGTCTGTATACGTACATGCATAGGTCGAACTCGACGGCCTATACATGCATTTGCACCGTTCAGCCAGTGTCGGATAAGTCGAAGACGCGTGCTGCCGAATTCCTAAAAATTGACCGACATTATTGTACGTCGAACTTCGAGACCGCCGTCTGCAGCTTATTGATTATTTCCAAACGACGCGCAGAAATCCTGGCTGCGATGCATACTTGTCACGCTCATAAGTAGGCCTATATTTTTAGTTTTATTTTCTTTTACATCTTTGGTTCATTGCGTGTTGTAGACTCAGCTGGCTATCCGTCAGATTTTTACTGCACGTTACGTTAATACACATTATCGTGTCATATTATTCGTTAGAATTTACGGCGAAACAGCGTATAAGAAGAAGCGACAGTCGCCGACAACGTATAGGCAGTTAATTCGACCCGTATAGCGGCTTGCAATTTCGACGTTGCGCGTCGTAACGACCCAAAGTTATCGCATCTGCAGCTGTCTTTTGCTGCAAACAAACATGCTTTTGCATTCCGCGCAAAGTATAGGCCTACAGGACCACCAGCATGCAAAATGGCGACAGTTGGCGTATATCTTGATTTCTGCAGCTATAGTCACAACTACACTGTGATTCATAAAATCCTGGCATTTGTTGTCGACTCGAAAGTAAATTGCCGCGGTTTATGGATCACAGTGTATTTATGTAGTCCAAATGATCAGTACGGTCCATATAGGTCAAACATCGATGCAGTACACAAGCAAAATCAATCATAACCTGCCAGGCATCTCTATTCGCAGCTACGGCGGCAGCAACCGCAGTACCTGTAGCAGCGATCTGACAGACTGAAGGATGGCCACAAGTCGCCGTGTGTCAATCAACTCATCAACTAGGCCAGGCAAGTGCCATGCGCCCCGCAGGTGCCCGGTGTCAATCAAAATGTTCTTATATCTCCCGAGAGAGGCGCCCGCTTTTAAGGGAAGGACTGTCCCACCAATAACACTAAATAGGCTATATCTGTGAAGTTATTGATTGAACGTAAAGCAAGTACCGTATTTAAGTATTTAACAAGTACATCGGAGTCGATACGATAAGCCCCTGCTCGCCGCCAGGTGCTGCCACGTAGCGAA
>Ga0209339_1001407_pt1 | contig 10306 bp, 5 predicted proteins | sample OlaalgELextract3_FD_187376 | JGI IMG/M metagenome (GOLD analysis project Ga0209339, IMG submission 187376) | Olavius algarvensis symbiont microbial communities from Tuscany, Italy - Type A ELBA extract 3 (SPAdes) (version 2) | ecosystem: Host-associated > Annelida > Digestive system >...
AAACATTTTCTTAGTGCTACAGAAAGGTCAACACAATTGGTTATGCTGTTTATAAACACACTAAGGTATTTCACAGTATCCATGTATGGAACAGGAGCCTCATTTAACTTTACAACAAAATGAGAGGGAGAACGCCGTCCAAAGACAGTTGTTTGACTCTTCGAGGAATTAAACCGTATCCCAAATCTATTACCATAATCGCTGCATATGTCTACCATTTTTGTGAACCATAACAGTTACCAGAGAGCAACACAATATCATCGGCATAGAGGATGCAGCCTACAAACACCGTACTAACGTGTATACCATGACCAGACTGTTCTTTAATGAGATCATCAATATCGACTGAAAAGAGGTAAGGTGACAAAACACCTCCCTGTCGAACACCACATTTAACATCAAATCTATATCCCACAATACCATTCCATACAACAGCACACTGTAACCCACTGTATAAGGACATTAATATGCGGATAAAAGAGAAGGAGGCACCTGTGAATTGAAAGTCGTATATGATCTATCAAACGGTGCTATTTTCAATGACCTTGAACAACCCCTAACCCGGTTTTCAAGGTCACGCTATACTTTGACGCTGAGTATCTTATAAACAGTTTAAGATACGTCCATAGTTACTATGAGAGGCGAACATGAAACCACATTCAAGCTTTCGAATGGTACCAGTTTGAATGAACTTGAGTGACCTCTAACCCAGATTTCAAGGTCACGATTATTCAACTTCAAATAACTTTAAAATGGTACAACATACAGCTATACAGCTATACATCGATATAAACTTTACTTGCCTGGTTGTAAATCTGCCGCCAGATATATTTCTTTAGCTACAGAGTTGTGCGTGCTTGGAATACTATCCCAGCAGGAAAAAATAATTTTCAGTCTATCAATAGTTTTAGAGCAAGCTTGACAAATAGCCTTCTAATATACCAATGTAAATTAAAATTCGCGTAAGTGTGTTTTAATTTGTATATACGTTATATACGTATGAGTTCTATTTTGTATTTGATGTATTGCTGCATTGTCACACTACATAACACTATAAGTGGCCACTCGGTCCTTTTGTTATTAAAGATTGATTGATTGATTGACTTACAATGGCCGACCAATAGAAAGTCGTATATGATCTATCGAACGGCGCCATTTTGAATGACCTTGAACGACCCATAGCCCCAGTTTCAAGGTCACGCCATTCTTTGACGCTGAATATCTCATAAACGGTACGACATACAAACACAGTGTCATTGAAATACTAACAGGGACTTACACACGCCCTGCTCAACAGTGTCATTTCGAATGACCTTGAGTGATGTTGAGTGACTTAGCAAAATATTCAATGACACGAAGCGTCGCGCGGTCTCTCTGCGACAGCTGGTCAAATTTTGAGCTTCTCCACTGACTTGCTTCGTCGCCCTTACAACACTCGCGCACTACCTTGCGAGTGTGTGATTTACGCAGTACATTTACCCTACAGTTGAATTATCAAACTGTACGTGGGTGTTAAATAGCTGTTGCAGAAACACATGCATTACTGTGCCTAACAACATTAAATTAATATCACTGCAAATTTAACAACAGTATAAGTTTGATCAGTTTACAAGTAACATTTTAGCAGCTAGAACCGTGTTTAAACTAGAACAATAATTGTTGTAGTTTACAATATACATAACAGACAAATACTGTCATTCAATTTGTTCGTACGGCATAATATACTTTCTTTTTTATTTTCCTTTCTTTTAAATTTTCTGTGCAATGTAATATGTACGAATTACTTTGATTATGACAACAACGATAATGTCTTTACTCCCTAGGGCAAAAAATAATAATAATAATAAATAACAACAATAATAAAACACATTAATAAATAAATAAATAAATAAATAAACAGCGGATAATTATAATTTGTCACTTCAAAAGTTCAGGTTTTCGAAAGATTTTCAGCAGTACGTGCAATTGTCAAAAAGTTGCAGTAAATTTCGATTCTTCGAAGAACGTGAAATCCTGAAATGCATCACACACATTCGACTTTATAAAAGTGCTCGTGGCGTTCACAAGCATGTGTCATTGTGCTTCATAATCATTTATTTCATCAAAACGAAAATAACAGCACCAACTACTGCGACAGAAACAACTCCGAATACTATACATTTATATTAATACTTAATATTACCATAATATGGCAGTCAATGCAATATCAGACATGATGCTGGATCGACGTTATTAGAACAGTCTGCACATAATAATAATAATAATAATAATAATAATAATATCAGGCTTAGAATGACGTCGTCTGCCGAGCTTTCATCTCTGCTGGAATTCCAGCCTCCAAAGAGCCGGCAGGTCTTTGCACACGGGATTGTAAAAGGCCAGATGGTCTTTCCTTAATCCCGTGGCAAAATGGAAAGCCTTTGGCCTGGGACGTTGCGGTAGCGTCCACGCTGGCTGAGTCATATGTGGAAGCGGCAGCGAGAGAATCTGGTGCAGTGGCAGAGCAGGCAGCACAAAGAAAAGTGGAAAAATACAGGTATGCGTTCCCTAACTACTGCTTTCAACCAATCGCAGTAGAGAATCTTGGTGCCATGAATAGATCAGCTGTTGATTTCATCAACACCCTTGGACGACGCATTTCTTTTGTCTCAGGACAGGACAAAGAATCTGCCTTCCTTTTTCAACGCATTTCTATCACCATTCAACGCTTCAACAGTATTCTGTTGTTCGAGTCTTTTCTCCATGACGATTGACGACCACGATCAATAGTCATTCCAGGCTATTTTGCTTTTAACTTTTGTTTTTAGCCCTTGGGATTTTTACTCCCTAGGGCAAAAAAAAATAATAATAATGGATTTGTATAGCGCCTTTAGGTCCGAAGATGCAGAGGCGCTTGATGCAGCACTAAGTGAATTTGAACAGATGAATTTTCAAGTGGCGTTTGAAAGTGAGAATGTTTTCGCACAGTTGAGTGTCAGCAGGTAGGCAGGTAGAGAATTCCAGGTGGATGGAGCAGCGACGTCTGAGGCTAGATGTGTCCCACCGGATTTTGGAGTGACTGACGGACACGTAAGCTATTAGACCTCCCAGATTTTTGTCGCGCTTATCTACGCTAGAGCGCGACTTAGGCATGGACGACGTCGTCCGTCCGTCTGTCCGTCTGTCACAATCGTATATATACATTGTACCATTATGGTATATGTACTATAAGGTAAAATGGTACGTATAGCTGATATTGTCTCTGACACACACACACACACATGACACTTAGACATCAAAGACGCAGGATGAAAGAAGCCGAAATAACGTCAGCAAACTTACGATAAGAAAGACAGCACCGAGCAACACCGCCTTCATTCTGACGTCGAGATCCCTTGGAACTGCAAACATAACGGCGACTAAACTCACAAAACTAAAATTAACCGAAGAATCACCTCCAAGACAATGCTATATGACACGGATCATCGCGTGGCCTTTGCGAGAGCTGAGTCACAATTAGCATTACAGTTGAACCATCTACCGTTATCATCAACGCGAACTGTCGCAGCAGCCACGCAAGTTTCATCGAAATCGGTCAATGCCTTCTTGCAAAAGTCGTGTTTACACTTTACAGACAGACACGTGACAATAAATCCGCTTTTATTTATAGTTGCCTGCACTAAATCAGCATTATTTGCGGTAAACAACAAAGTTGTTATCGCTGGATGGGTCATTTTACCCTCGAAATACACCAAATACGTTGTTTTCGGTCAGGCACTGCTCGTCCCAGTCTGGAGAACTTACAGTGCTCCTTAGACCCCCGGGCGGGATATGAAGGTTGGAAAGAAAAGGAGAAGAAAGGGAAGAAGAAAGGGAGGAAAAGGAGCAGGGAGGGGGCTTAACCCCTCCAATGAAAATTTCCGCGTACGGTACTCCCTTGCGGAAATAACTTTCGACAAAATTTGTGTACCAGCGTCTCTTTCTTTGGCGCACAACAATGATCTATGTTGTTCAGCATCATTGTAGGTCGTATATTTATTTTACAAGAAACTTAGATCTCGCTAACACGTCATCGGAAATGCCACGGTTCGATAGAACGCATCAACGCCGTTCCGTGGCAACTATGGCCCTATCTTGTGTCGTTTCCCGCATATAGACAGGTATGCCGAAAATCGCGAAATTTATACACCACACCAGATCTGTATCCAACGCCGCAATTTCGCAAAGATGTTTAATAGTGGAAAAACTAGAACTAGAACGGCACTCGATAGAGCGCATGTACCTCCGACAAAGTTGTTCTCACGGCTCGCCGTGAATAAAACCATTTTAAAACCACGCGTCGCTGCAACGACTGGCGCCCAATACCTGTACGTGGGATTTTCCAGACGTAATAAAATGCCGCGTTGCAGCGTATACGATATCGGAGAAAGCAATCCGGTTCCGGCATCCGGACTATTATCCGGATCGGGCTCGAAAGTTAATCAGTTCGTCCATGTCCCGACATCTGTCGACACGCTACACGCTACACGTTACACGCTCCAAATCCATGCACGCGTTTTTAAGTAATCTTGCTAACAGACAGTCAGACAGACAGACAGACAAACGAACGCGGGCAAACGCATTTACCTCCTCCTTTGTCGGAGGTAATGATGAAGCTACCACACAGTGAAGAAAATATGATCATTATGTTGAAAGCCGTTTCGATACAGTACAGTCAGGCTCCGGTATTGTTCCGTGACAGACGGACGGACGGACGAGCGGACTGTCGCACATAATTCCTATATCAGTATCGCACGACAGAAAGTGTACTTACACGTGACAGCAAAAAAGTCGACATCAGTCAACAGCTCTCTCAGGGCGCCAGCCCATTGCTTGTATATCTTTCCGACCACTTGACGGCCATGAAATGACGAAATCTGTCAGTCAAATTGCAACCGAAATATTAAGTTGTCATCTAGTATTAGCAGAAAAACCTAGCAAATACTAGTCTCCCAATAATCAAACCACGAAAAGTCGATAACTACGCATACTTCAAGAGTCTGTTTTCTGCTTATTTGACGTCCAACTCGAGTTTATTGCTGTGGAATGCGTCCTAACTTGGAACAGAAGCAACGGAGCAGGACACGAGAGAAAATTGAAATCGCCGTTAATCGGTTTAGAGCGATGTTAAACAAGTGTTGACGTGTAGCGAATGAGTTCATAAATTTCACTGCATCGACGACGGGGGGAGGGGTGATCGCGACGCAATTAAATTTTCACGTCGATTTAAAAACTTCACTTACAAATTTCATATACATACATTAAACACTTTACAGCATTTTTTCATTCGTAGGACTATTGTACAATATCTTTCAACAGCCAACATACACAGTAAGTCAAAGTAAAGTCACCTTAACACAGCCGTCTGTCATCATCCTCTGCTCCAGGACTAGTTGTTCACATGTCTCATGGGGTCCTCCATTTGGCGACAGAAGAGAAATTCTGCTGTTGCGAATCAGTGTGTGGAACGGTATGCGACAGGACATCAGCTACGGACAATTTAGGCGACTATTGAAAGCATTCCTATTTGCAGTTAGTCTACCGCGGCACATTGTGACTGTCTGCCTTAGAAGTTTATACCTTACGTACTGTATGTAAGTAAGCTAAATCTGATAAAATCCCCTATTCCGCAACGGTAAGGAAATTTGGAAAGTGATCTGGAATCCGTATTCGGAACCCCATCACCACCAAAAGTTAACCAGTTCTCCCGATTCGTAGGCGCAATCATAACAAGTTTCGGTGAAATCGGCTGACTACTTGCAGTAATCCTGCACACGGACAGACAAAACGAGCAACAAGCAATCGATCGCACTACCTCCGCCTTGGCGGCAGTAATAATTGAAAATGACATAGAATTTCATTAACTACAAACTCAAGGTCTCTTCCGGTGCAGCAGATGCAGTGCATAGGAACAACTGGGCAGTCAATTGTGAAAATTGTATCTCCTGCAGCATTTTCCACCACGAAACGTAGCGCAAAATTGCTGCACCTGCAAAACATGCAAAGCAAATAACAGTTATGCACAAAAGGCTTGGATTTCAGTGTAACTTATCCAGTAATATGTGGAACGCAGATTATTAGTCGTCGTTAAACTTACCATTTTTAAAACACTAAGTAAAGGAATCAGAAAACTTCTAAACGGCGCAAAAAATAACAGATACGCCACAGCGGCTCCGTAAAAAATTAGAAGAAAACTTCAAACAAGCTAAATGTGCTGGTTTCGCATACAGTTTAGGGTTCGGGTGTAGCTGTGGCAGAAATTTGTGTAAATTTCGACTTATATTTATTTTGGCGCCGTTTAGGGAGGGGCTTTCTGATTCCTTTATAAATTTATTTTAGGTTGAAAGCATATTCTAATGACTTTGGGGTTCTGGAGAAAAAAAATCTTTCGGGAATAACTCCGGAAAACCTTAATCAACACAGACCAAATTTGACAGACACGCAGAGGTGAAGGGGCGACAACATCTGGTAAATTTTGGATGAGATCATCGGCACAGTGGGGGCAACATGGGGGCTCGGGGAGTGCCGCGAAGCCGGTTTTGTCGTCAATACGAGATAACATTTCACCAACTTCAAAGCCGCTGATTTTCACCACATTTTACCACGAAACGTAAATCCATGTCCCCTCGAAATTTATCGGAGGGTATCTTCGAAAAGTTTCCGTTTAGGGGTCATTCATCCCACCCCCAAACACCTAGACAAATGCATTACGGCCATACGGAGATGAATTCCTGAACAAGTCGAAACCAGAAGTTAATTCGCGTGACGTCCTCAGGCTTTCAGCCTAAATGTATTTGATCGCCTTACCAACGAACCTAGTTGATAATGTTATCAGCTACGCTGGGTTTTTTTATAGTCATCTCTAAGACACGACCAGCGATCTGAACGTAACGTAGCCAACTCTAGAAATTGCTAAAATAAGATCCTAGCTCTTCTGTCGACAAATGTTTCAGTGGGATTCCCTTTCCAATTTCGGCTGATTCAGTAATAAGTCGTTCGAATTTGGGCTAGCCATATTTTTCGGCAAAATTTTGGATGTCGTAAGGACTACGGTACATATGTTTGCAACTAATATTAACTTGTTCTATCACGCACTAGTCTATGCTGTTATGCTATGGGCGACATTAATATAATGTCATCAGTTATCTCACGTCAAAGTTCCAACGAATATATGGTTCACAGTTTAACTTGTCTTAACAGTTAAAAAGTTATAAACAGGCTCCCCATTTTGCCCCACTGGGCCAATCGCATCCAAAATTAAATCCCGAGTGAGTGCTATCGCCCCCTGAAGAAAACTTACTGCTGTATTACACGACCGACAATCTCTCCAACAGGTGCTTCGACGTAAACTTCCAACTGAGAGGGATTAGAGCAAGCGCACCAACAGCAGCCACAGGCACAGGGTTTGCAGTCACGCACTACGCGGATTACCTCCTGCAGTCAAACAACGACGTGTGACAATTCTCTAACAAAAAAAATATTCACACACGTGCACCAGTACACAGTGCTTCAACGGTCGCTTTCTAGTTTAAGCCTGGGTCACACGGTCACGATTTTCGGCCCGATAGCCCACGATTAAAAAACATCTTGATGAATCGCGACAAAGCGTCGACACATACGTGACGGCATCGCTCTGGATCTGGGCGAACCGTGGATAGTCGTCAAAGATCGGGAATGGCCACCACTGTCGACGTGGCGCAGCTACGATTTTTTCAAACCGTAGGGCCTTCGTAGTACAAGCGTAACTCAATCTTCCAAATTCTTACAGTTATCGTATATATGCGTTCCTGGTCAGATAACCATCACTGTTTTTATTATTGTTACAGAAGGGCTAATGCCCTTACAGAAGGGCATCGCCCTTACAGAAGGGCTAATGCCCTTCTGTAACAAAAATAGTATAGTAACAAAAACAGTATCCACGTAACCACGTTTACGATAACAAACTTCAGATTGTTCTGATTATGTAACCGAAAGTATTACGCCAGATGGTGCCTTTCAATGCAGTGCTCGAAAATAAAAAAAAACGATGTTCGCGGATAAAAATGGACGCATCAGTGCAATAACGCATCAAGTTTATTTACCAGAGTTTTACTTTTAAATGCTATGATCTGTGATAAGTGCATAGGGATTTTATCGCATTCTTACATAACAAAGTTATTGATCAGTGTGGAATAGGAGTGTGGTTTAGAGGATTTGCACCGGCTCGGTTCAATGCTAAGAAATATTCATCCAGGTCGCCATCTTCGCTAATCGTCTACTTGCGTCGGTTGGCTTGGTAGGCTGCTCAGCCAGAAACGTATCCGTGTTTACAGTTACGTGTAACTACTGAGTTACAATCGCTTAGGTTAACGACGAGATGGTTGGTTGCGCATTAAATACGCGACTTAACTCTTTAGACTCCAAAGACAATTATAGTGCCACATCAAATAATACGAAGTTGGTACACTGGCCGTTGATGGGTACAGCGAGGAGTGGCCTGGGCGGGCTGCGGCCCCGCCCAGATCCCTCCTTGCTGTTCCAAATGTAACAGCCCACCCATCAACGGCCAGTGTACCAATCACTGTATTGCTATATGATAGTCCGTTGTTCAGCGGTTTTAATGTGGCGATTAAAGGGTTAAATGAAATGAGCTGGGAAAGATATTGAAACACAGAAGACCCGAAGAACACAGAACACACATAAGCTGCATCACCTGGCGGTTGTTGTTAATGATGTGAATGGTGAACTCACGCATGTTTTCGAAACATTGTCGCATACATAAACCGGTCTCTGAACGAAATAAAACGTTACATTCCGTCAATGAATATTCATAGTCGTATACACGTGTCTCACAAAAAGTACAAACGCCGTGCTGCAAACCGCTTATGCACTGTGTCTAGAAAATAACAAGTGTATCGGAGACGATACGAAAGCCGCCGCTCGTCAAAGCCTAAACTGCATTAAAAACAAAAAAAAATATGGCGAAAAACGATTTTTAATATGCTGGATGGAATTCTTACACCCTGCGATGTGGCACGATCACAACATTGATTTCGTCAGGTGACTGCACCCTGCAGTGTGGCATGCGGCTCTGGAATCGTGACAGTGAATTCAAAAAGTGGCAGCACCCTGCAATGTGACACGTGGCTGTGGGATGACATGCCATTGAACTCGCCCAAACGTCCGCCATATAGGAATTCTACATCTGGTTTCCATTTCCACACATCACCGCAGTCGAAATGTCATTCTGTACCAGTGTGCTAAATTTTTATCCAAATCGGACCAACCTCGGCATAAAAAATGACGTCATGTCGATTTTCAAGATGGCGGATCTCAGCCATCTTGGATTGTAGGGATCCAATAATGGGTTCTTTGAAGAGCCCAGTTAAGATCACATAACTTCCGATAGGTCGTCAATAGACACCATAGCTCTAAATTGCTTAGTTTTTGAAAAAAAAATCGCATTTTTGCATTTTGGCGTCAAGATCCAAGATGGCGGATCTACGCCATTTTGGATTTTAGGGGTCCCGTGATGGTTTTTTTGAAAAGCCCATGTGCTACTTCCTATAGGTCGTCAATAGACACGGTAGCTGTAAATTGCTTAGTTTTTGAGAAAATCGCTTTTTTGCATTTTGGCGACAGACAGACAGACAGACAGACACACAGACTAACAGACAAACAGACGGACAGCTCCGATGCACTAAGCCGCTCTCGCTGTCGCGAGCGGCGGCTTAATAATATTACGGGAACAGAACCGTGAATGAATTCCGAACGAAGCTACCAAAAATATTCGCCAGAAAATGTCTTTCAACGACTAAGTTATCGGTCGTCAAATCTTTACGACAACAATTCAGACTTTCCAATTATTCCAAAATGGCGTTCACCGTATCCGAATCAGTTTGTTCAAACGTGAAAGTGGCCGTAGGTTTGTTTAGAAATTCGGCTTTTAGTTATTTTGCACAGTAGTCTGCAGCTTTTTTTCCTCAAAAGTTTAATTAAAACTCTGTAGCCTACTTTTCTGAAAACGTCGTATTTGTTTGTCCACACAACAAACAGTGATGTAGTCCTCGAGGCGCTTTGAGGCTAAATTTTATGGCCTTGGCCTTGTCCTCGGGACCTACGGCCTTGGCCTCGAAGGTCCAGGCCTTGGCATGGGTCTTGACCTTGAGAGCTGCGCAGACAATTTTTTGGCATCACCCTCAAACTTAAATAAATGTTGACACAATATTCGCGGTGCACCTGTTATGCATATGCGCAAATTAGCTATGAGCGGCGTATCTGGCTGTCCGTCTGTCTGTCTGTCACACGC
>Ga0209339_1001408_pt1 | contig 10305 bp, 5 predicted proteins | sample OlaalgELextract3_FD_187376 | JGI IMG/M metagenome (GOLD analysis project Ga0209339, IMG submission 187376) | Olavius algarvensis symbiont microbial communities from Tuscany, Italy - Type A ELBA extract 3 (SPAdes) (version 2) | ecosystem: Host-associated > Annelida > Digestive system >...
GGTTGTCACGCGCGTGCACTGTGGCTAAACCCTACCCCAGGAATTCAATGGTACAACTTTCGACCCCCTGGGGTGACCCCTAACCGGGGAATGGGCCCCCCGTGAGGCACTTTTTGTCAAATTACTTTGACCTCTTGTTAAAGAACATACTCTTGAGCAAGTTGTCTCAAAATATCGTAGGGATCCGGTTTTTTTTGCGACACCATGTCTATTGGCATGTGAACAGGTGATGTCGGCAGGCATTCAGCAGTCGGGCGTCGATCCTCATCTCACGTCACAGATGAATCAACTCCAGCTCAACGCGCAATCAGTATGTATTACTCTGTCTTTTGTTTTGGTGGTGGTTAACCCTTTTTGGACGTCGTGCATAGATGCTAAAATTTCATTTTATGCAGATCTCGTGTTGAGCACTGTCGTCGCAGTGTTTGCGCGGTCCACCATCGCGAAGGGCAGCAGTCATAAAGGTCTACCATCGCAAATAGGGGTCATAACGTGAAAATTTGGTCACTAGAGTGCAGAGTAAACGGGTTCAGTGTGAAAACTCATACTCCTGACCCAATCCGACCCATGCAGTAGGAAATTTTTTTTGAAACTGGCACTAACCCGTACTCCTGACCCTGTCCGACCCATGAGGCAGGGTCCTTTGTGATGATGGGCCGTTAATGTTCCAGTACCTCTCAGCAAACAATAAATAACAACAAATAACAACCAGCAATGCTATATCAAGGACATTACATGCCTAATCACATGTCCAACCAAAGTTTCAGTCCAGTTGGCAAAAGCTGCAGGTTGTGGTTGACCTAGTTGCATAATTGGCTTCTATCATCAATCTATACAATCTTGTATTTTATGCCTCTGGTAGAGTGGCAGAATGCGTAACGTTTTCCATCTTGTTTTCCTTCGTAGTTCATCCATTCAGTTGACCTGTTATCAAACTTGTGAATACGATATTTTGTAAATGAATGAAACGATTTTGATGTAAATTGGCGCAAGTAGTCAACGGGACAAGGACGTGAAACTTTGGAGGTCAGAAGGTCACAGGTCAAGGTCACGCGAGGCTGAAATAGGTCACAAAAATCCATTTTGTCAACATATTTTAAGAACTTTCCTAGTTTTGTCCAAACCTGGCAGGCACATATTGCGGCCAATGCTTACATTGTGTCGCAACTCCCCTTGGGTGAGGCCTGACAGAGGCATCACTGTCAACCCCCATTGGGTCACCTGTCTTTTCTAGTTATTGTCTGTCCAATGCTATGCATTGATAGAATATAAATTTACCTGTGCGTGTCTGTGTGTGTGTGTGTGTGTGTGTGTGTGTCCGTCACACTTTCTGTCAACTCGCCTACTGGTCAGACCCCTCAACGGATTTTTACAGTTGATGGCTTAAAAGACGCAGATTTACACAAGGATGTGCCTTTTGGGGGTTTCGTTGATGAATAATCACATTTAGGGGTCCAAAGTCCCCAAAACCCCCACTTTGGGGCCTGAATAGGCATTTCAAGCCAAATATGCGAAAAATTCAAATAGCTATATCTTCAGATCTCAGTATCACATTGACATAAAATTTGACAGGCAGCTGCGGCCAGCAACAGAGACTTCGTGGGTGGTCTCGGATGGTGGTAAAACAATTCCAAGATGGCGGACGGCCGCCATTTTGAAAATCGATATATTGCCATATCTCAGTGAAAAATCATCCGATATTCATGAAATTTTGTACACAGCAGCAGATTTTGAACTGGATGAACGTCACGTGATCAAAAATGAAAAAGTTGCATTAGACAGACTCCGAGTTCGACAGAACGTATTTCTTGATTGTTGATGTAATTTTGCAATAGATGCTCCTGAATGTTGTACTGAGAGAAATTTAATTGTCTGTGTGTGTGTTTGTAGTTTATGTCTACTTCACCAGGTGGCGCCACATACATGCATTTATCATATCCACCTCCCTCTGCGTCAGTGCTTCCAACGCTTCAGACCGTAGCACTGCAGGTTATAACATAGTTATATCACGAATACACGGCGTAGTCGTTGCAGGGGTTTCCTGCAACTGCTTTTTCTTGCAACAGTGTTGTCGCAATGATTGCTGCAGCACACCAGTCACATGTCACTTGTCACATACATGGCACGATTGTTGAAGTTTGGTTGAACAAGAAACTTATCTATCACAAACAGATCATACATCGGCTGCGCACACAACACGTCGAAGGGATCTGTAGTGACTCAATGACCTTGAAATCTATCTTAAGGAAGTTAGGGGTCACTCAAGGTCAGTGGAAATGACCATTCGATAGATCGCATACTAGTTCCTATTTTCGTTCCATAGTAACTATGGCGCTATTTTGTATTGTTTTTGAGATATAGCAAGTTGTAGGTCAAAAATTGATAAATGTTTATATCCAAGTGGGGTCACCCCCTGTGGGGTTACCCCACCTGTGTTTATCGCCCCCACATGGGGTGACCCCGCCGGAATTTCATGAAGATGTTTGATACTCATAAAATCAGAATGATTGGGCTACCGTGTGCGATGAAATTGTGATGATATGTTAAGCCGTTTTTATATGCTACTGGAACGTGATGGCTTTGTTGTGCTGACGTGTGGTAAAAATCGGTATTTATTTTCTGCCCAGCACTAATTGCAAGTGTTTAGACAGAGCCGCGTTTTTTATTCTCAACCGTAGCGCAGTTGATTAAGTCTGACGTCATGCCAATCAACCAGTGAATGAAAAACGACCCCGGTTAACCGCATCCTAGACAGGAATCAAAAATCTCCTGTTTCAGTTTTTAGCACAGATGTTAAAGCCTCGAGGCCAAACTGGCCACGAAGCCAAAGTTTTGGCCTTGGCGTCAGTCTCAGCCTAACCTCTGGCTTTAGCCTTGGCCTTGGGTCCCTCTGGCCTCGGCCTTAAGCTTTTGGCCTCGGCCTCGAACTTTAATAGCATTTAGTTATAGAACCTGGTGTCCTTAGCTTCGGAATATGCTGTAGTGAAAGTATAAGCATTCTGTTGCTGCACTCACACTATTGGTTACTTACTTGTTAGGCTCAAATACATCTCTTGAATCACTAAGTTAAATATTCTATTAATACGTTATGTTCAGTCTCTTTAAATTTAGCCTCAGCCTCGTGTCGGCTTTGACCTCAAAGCTCTGGCCTCGGCCTCTCAGTCTCTGACTCAAGCATTTGGACGCATTTAACATCTCTGGTTATTAACATGGAACAATAAATTACACAAATAAAATAAATAACAACAAATAGCAACCGGCAACGCTACATCAAGGACATCACGTGCCTAATCACACGTCCAACCAAAGTTTCAGTCCGGTTGGCAAAAGCTGCAGGTTGTGGTTGACCTAGTTGCATAATTGGCTTCCAGATATGGCAAGACAGGCGGGGCCTAGTTAACCCACTACACTGTGGCTGAGAATGAAAAATGTGACTCAGGAGTTCAGTGATTGTTGCAGGATCGCTTCATGGCGCCACCTGGTGACGACTGTTCGCAGCACATCGCTGCATACATTGCTCAGTCAGCTATCAATTAGACATCTAGACAGTCTGAAGGTAAGATTGTCTACACGAATACATTTTTGTCGCGCGTCAGCATGCACGATATTGATATGGCAATTCTGTCTGTCCGTCCGTCTGTCCATCCATCTGTGACGTTCCAGTTTCATGTCACGCTCCAGTATCGTATTGAAACCGCTTAGCATATCATCATAATTTCTCTAGCATGTCGTAGTCCAATATCGTTCTCCAGTACTAAATATCTTTGCGAAATTCCGTCGAGGTCAACCCTACAGGGGCGTTGTATACAGGTGGGGTTTTCCACCAGCATCTCTATGTGTGTGAAATGATACAAGATAGGGCCATAGTTACTATGGAACTGTAATAGGAAGTCATATACCGTCTATCGAACCGTTACATTTCTGATTATCTTGAGTGACCTGAAGGTCTGAGTGACCTGAAGGTCATTTCAGTGACGACCTACTTACTGTTATTACTTGTACTTGCTCCTTGAGTACGGTACTTGATACAAGCTGCCACCAGCCGTTCAACCACAGAGATAGCAAAAGTTATTTGCCGTTCATTGACAAAAAGTCAATGACAAATAAATTTCTCTAAGAAGTTTTTACTTGCTGCATGAATTACGTGACTGAATGTGACGTCATTGAATAAATTCTCTATTTTTTCAATAAATTTTAAAGAATTAAGTCAATACAAAGAAGTCATGTGAAAATCAGCAGACAAACACATTGATAAACTAGTTGTACAGCATTGATGTATTGCATAGTATGCACACCAAACGTATGCATACCAACCTATTAGGCATGCAGAACGGGGTCAGGGAAAGGGAGGGAAGAGGAAGGGGAGGAGAGGAAGGATAAAGAAGGAAAAGGGAGGGGAGAGGAGGAACGTGCCTAAGCAGTTGATTTATGGTCGTGCCACCCTAATGCTCAATGCAGTCATGTGAATCTCAATTCTCAAACCTAAAACTGAACACGAAAACTATTTTCGGACTTCTCAAAACCGAAAACCCAGTTTTGGACAAAGATACCTGATTTTGCAGTCTCTAATGTTGACGGTTGATTTCTGGTCGTGCTGCCCCAAAACTGAATGCAATTATGTGAATCTTGAACTGAAAACCAAACCTGGAAACCGCTTTCGGACTTCTCAAAACCCAGTTTTGGACAAAGGTAGCCGGTTTTGCAGTTTCGAGTGTTGATGGTGTGTTTATTTTTTGCTGACTGTACATTGCTGTTATGTGTCTGTTGTGTGTATTTACAGTAGTTGGTGAAATTCACGAAAGCCGTGGCTGGCTGAATCTACTGAAGCTGATATGATTCAGTGCTGATGAGTTGCAGACATTTAGTTGTGTTTTGCTGGTGTTTGACTTCAGCAACGAGACAGCGGCAAACGTTCCGTTAGTTTTAAGAGATTGTCACAGAACGAGAACACGAACCGTGACAGGCTCGTTATTTTTGAGGTGATGTACGATGATACGGGGACATCAGAGTTTTTTGCCTTGTTCGTGCCTTTGTTAGGAGCCTACTTTGTCACTTTGTGGCTTAGAGTTGACATTGTAATTATTTCGTTTACGTGACATCATTACTGTGTGGACTTATCTGCGTTTCACGTTTGCTGTTCTGTTGCCGCGGAACTGTTCATGTCACACGTGCGACATTTATTTTTAACTTAAGAACATGTTTTACGAGTTTAATTCCGTATTTTACGTGTTTATATGAAACTGTTGAGTTCTTAAATTGCACACTGACGTTGTATTTATTGCAGGGAACAATGATTCCGTGCCAGTTTTAACTGCTGTCTTACAGCAAATTCTGGAAGCAATTACTTGCTACTCTGCTGAGCTGGCGGAGTAATGTGATCCTTCGTTCTGTTTGTTTGTCTGTCTGTCTGTCATTCTGTGAGCAGATAACTCATGAATGTAGAAACGGACGTCGACTAAACATGGTAGGCATGGGCAAGGGATGACCCTCTAGAAGTGGTTAACTTTTGGTGGTGATCCACAGCAGGATGTGGATTCCAGATCATCACTTTTCCATTTCCCTTACCATTTTGTGGAATAGTTGAATAGGGGGATTTTAGGAGATTTATTAGCATTTCTCATACAGGCACCGGCCGATTTCTACGATACTTGGCGAAATGACTCATGCTGACAAGAGAATAAACCCACATCATTTTTGAATGCCGGATCACATTTTGTGCTTGGCGGAGTTTGCACTCTCTGCATGCTCTTGTTAACGTTGTCTTCATTGGATGCCCAGTCATGACTGTGTTAGTATTGTTAGTCAATTTCAAGCCGTTAATGAATTTATTACAACTTTTTTGCGTCGTGTTGCAGTTGTATATAGGGTGAGTATTAATGAAATGTCATCAGAACAGTTTTGTTTGCTTTTACATCGATCTAAGTTGTATGATATGTTGCCTGATATTGATTGCCCAGTGTTACATATATGATATATTGTACAGTAATGTATGGCGAGACGTTGATGTTATTATGCAGGATCTGGTGTTTCTTGATAAAATAGTAAATTTTTAGCATGTAAATGAGTATTTACTGTCAAAATAAACATAAAGGTAAAACGGTAAAGGTAAAGGTAAAGGTAAGGGGATTATAGTGCCTTTATTGTAGTACCTCACACTCAAGGCGCTTAGGCATCGGTCACATAGTTTCAACTTTCACCTGCAAATTACACCATGCCTGCCTTTACCTCTTAAGCATTAACCAGATGGCGCCTCCCAGACTGAGGTTGCGGATATCTGATTGCAGCGTACTACTCATTTATCTACCCCGACAGGATGAAAGGCTGAGTCGGCCTCGTTGGTTGACCTACAGCGGACGGTTTACCCACATAAGTAGTCACCCAGCTGTAGGTCGAGCGCAGAACAGGGAAAGTTCGCTGGTCTTTAATGACCAACGTTCTACCACTGCACCATGCAACCAACACTTACTAACTTATGTAGTTTTTGGTAAGTTTTTGCTTCAGTTACGTCATTCTGACATCATCTTTTGCCAATCGTGATGTCAACGTGAGGGTACACTGAACACACTTGAATTTGCAAAATTGATGAAAATAAAGTTGACGGTTGAGTTTGGAACAAAGATTTCCTGAAGTGTGCCAAAAAAATCACACAAATCAATTCGGGCGTTTAAAAATGCGAGCAATAAACAAAGAGGCCTCACTTTTTTTGGGCCACCATTGTGATTGAGGACATGTTGTCATGGAATTCAGTCAGTCAGACAGTTTTTGCGTCATCGTGTAAGTTACTGCGAGCATTATTTTGTGTGTTTTGTCTATATGAAAGCAACTTCAGTTAGCATTGATTGATCCTGGTGACGTGGTTTATTGGATTGCGTGTTGAATGTTTAGAGTTGATTACATTTTTACCGCACGATGCTATGCATAGCGCGGACTATGCTGTCGCAAGATGTCGGTCTGTCCGTCTGTCCATCGTACGCCGGGTAGTCTATCGAAACGGCTAAGCCTGCCCTCAAACTTTTTTCACCATCGGGTAGCCACACTATTCTAGTTTATTTATACCGGACGGTATTTCAATATTCCGACGGGAGCCCCTAACTGGGGAGTCGAATGCAGAGTGCTATGAATCGCGATTTTCGGCCAGTATGTCTCTTTGTCTCGGAAATGATACAAGATAGAACTATGGTTACAATGGCAGACTGATGTGAAGTTGTATGTGGTCTATCGAATGGCGCCATTTTTAAGCGCCTCACTTTACATTAGTAAAAGAGGCGCTTATTGAGATAGGCTGTGTCGTGACGTCGTTGGTCGTTGGTTGGTTGGTTGGTTGTCACGCGCGTGCACTGTGGCAAAACGGTGCATCCTAGGCCTATAGTTACTATGGAACACTAATAGGAAACCCTACCCCAGGAATTCAGTGGTACAAATTTCGACCCCCTGGGTGACCCCTAACCGGGGAATGGGCCCCCCGTGAGGCGCTTTTTGTCAAATTACTTTGACCTCTTGTATGTCAAGGACTAGGCTGCGGCGCCTGGTGACTCCTGCTTTGAGGCACCGGATATAAGTACTCTTACTTACTTACTTACAATTTTTATCCAATTGTCACGAAACCTAACACACCTGTTCTGTGTGCCAATACGCACAAAACTATGGAACACATTTTCAAAATTTTGCTTTAAAATTTCTGGCAATTTGTTGAATTTTTGTTCAAATTGCTACTCCCTAAAGTTTTTCTCGGATTCTCGCGAAACTTGGCACAAATGATCTATGTGCCAATGTGCAAAAATAGGTCGAACAGATTTTTTTTTAAATTTTGCTTTAAAAATATTTGGCGAATTTTTCAAATTTCGTATTGACATGTAGTCTCATGGACAGCTTAAATAATTTAAATGAGCCAAATTTAATAAGCCAAGTAACATGCCAGATATTCAGAAGTAAAACGACGGACACTCATTTAGTATGTATTTCAACATAACTTATTTGAATCATAAACAAACAGATGGCGTAAGGAATTGCATGAACAAGGTATGATTCATACCGCGCTCACAAACTACTGGTGTGCTGCTGTGAAATTTTTTTTGTGAATTTCATAATTTTCAAATTTGCACTTTGTCTCTGCAACAGAAGCAGAAGAGCTATCTGGGCTGAGTGGCCTCCATCTAGTTAATATTTTATTGATATGTAATATCATGTCGGCAGCTGAATCAGTGTAATTTCTGACGTTGTGTATATTATACAGGTGAAAGTTCTGTTGAGAACGACACTGAAGCTGATAGTAATGATATCACTGAACATCCACGTGATGACAAGTCAAGACCGTATGTGTGTACAGTGTGTGACAAACGGTTTACAACGAAAGGTAACATGACTGAACACAGAAAAATACACACTGGAGAAAACGTGTATTCATGTAGTCAGTGTGAGAAACGTTTTTCATCTCAGACTAGTCTGTGTTACCATAAGCATATTCACACAAGTAAATACAAGTGCACAGAATGTGGCAAATGTTGTCAGAGTGATAAAGACCTAGCAATACACAGACAAAGTCATTCAGGAAAGAAACCATTTGAATGTACTGTTTGTAGCAAACGATTCACAAGGGCTGGAAGTCTTACTAGACATAGCAGAATTCACAGTGGAGAGAAACCGTACAAATGTCACGTGTGTGACAAGGCATTTAATCTGTCTGGAAGTCTAAACAGACATATGTTAGTCCACACAGGAGACAAACCGTACAAGTGTTCACTGTGTAACAAAAGTTTTAGCCAGTCATCACACTTGCAGAGACATAAACGTTGTGTACACAGCAACAGAAAACCACATCACTGTCCTTACTGTGGGAAGCTGTTTAATAGAAATGGTAATCTGACATGTCATGTTCATATTCACACTGGTGCAAAGCCGTACTCATGTAGACACTGTTCAGAATGCTTTACACAGCATTTTCAACTCAAGACACATCTGCTGAAGTCACACAATGAAGGTACTTGGTTGACATGTCGCATTTGTCAGAAGAAGTTCAGCCACAGTGGTAGCCTTAAGACACATTTACGTCGACATGAAGGTGTGAAGCCGTATGTTTGCAGTGAATGTCCAAAGCGTTTCTGTACAGCAGGTGAATTGAAATCTCATCAGCTGACACACTCGGACTACAAACAGTTTTGCTGTGGTTTATGTGGTAAATATTTCAAACGTGTACCTAGTGTTAAAAGCCACTTTAAAAGATGTTCTGCAAAACTGGGTTTAGTTTGATTTAACTGACACGTTTGTATTTGATATGCAAATTGCAGCTCAGAGTGGTGCATGTTTTTGTTAAAAGTAAAACTGTGTTTGTTCAAGTTTGCCTCTGTGCCAGTTCATGTTGTACATTTGTGCACCACAAGAGTGCGAGTAGACCTGTAAGCCGGAGCTGCAAAAGCTGAGCTGTAAAATAGTTGAGCCGAGTCGAGCGGAATTTTTGTTGAGCCAAAGCCGAGAAATATCCGAGCAGTGTCCAGCCAAGCCAAGAAAAAATTATGCAATTATTTTCGTATTAGAACCGCCTAATTTGCGGCGCTTAACGTAGTGCCGCTCGTCAGTTGCGCCACGTCGTCGCAATCATCTCTGTTTCGTGAACGTGACAACTAGCTAACCATTTTCTAGTGAAATAGATTAGCTGTTCTGGTTGTGCACGTCCACTCTTCCAAATAAAGACTTATAACCAACATTAACTGTGTAATAATAACAGGTCTTGATGTGTATGTACGTGAACTACTGAAGTACAGCGCTCCCCCAGACCCCCTAGCTGGGTTTAGGGGGCCGCTTTGCGGTGGGGGAGGGGGATGGGGGAAGGAAGGGAGGGGAGAGGAAGGGGAAGTGGAGGGTGTCTGACCCCCTAGTTCTTTTATGCTAATCCCCACACTGCTTCCAACCTGTCTCTGCCTGTCTGGCACAGTTGATCTGGTGATGTGCTAGATAATTTGTCATACTGTTAATGTGAAAACTGAAATAGAAACATCAGCCGACACACTTGGGCTGCAAACAGTGGTTTGTGTCGCAGATATTTCAGAGGTAGAGAGACTGTTAAAAAGCACTTTAAGAGATGTGCTGATATTTTAGGATTTAGCAATTTTCAATACACAAGTTTGTGTATATTTTCTCATTACTGTATTCTATATCAATATATTCTTGTACTTGTGTACTCTGATGTATGATGGACATTCTGCACGCACTTTTGTCTGTTTTACTAATAAGGACTAGACTACATCAAACTGATAATCAGTGGCGGTTCTAAACAAAATACTCTGGGGGGGCCCAAGTGGCGGGGGGGGG
>Ga0209339_1001409_pt1 | contig 10305 bp, 7 predicted proteins | sample OlaalgELextract3_FD_187376 | JGI IMG/M metagenome (GOLD analysis project Ga0209339, IMG submission 187376) | Olavius algarvensis symbiont microbial communities from Tuscany, Italy - Type A ELBA extract 3 (SPAdes) (version 2) | ecosystem: Host-associated > Annelida > Digestive system >...
CATATTGGAAAAACGACGTAAAGAGCCGAATTCGATGCAACGTATGCTATTTTGTTTAGATCGTGAATATATGGCGATTTAGTCATGTCCAAGGTGCTGATGGGAATATTAGCCTGACGGCTATGGGATAAACCCCGCCACTACATTGTGGGTCAAGCCCATCGAAATGTGTAATTTCATGCAAGCGAGGCCTTCGGCTAAAGGACCGCCGGTCTGATCGGAAAAGAAACTTAATTAACGCAAATATCGAATATCGAACAAGGAATAATGAATGTCGAAGTAAGGTATTCTATCGATTTAAATTTAGCTAAAAAAGTCAAAGCGAAGCGATTCCACACTTCATCATTCGATATTTCTTGTTCGATATTCTGCGGTTCGCTTTTAAATTTTCATGTAGTTATACCCTATGTGTCGGGTTTCAGTGAGTGCTGAATTCAATCATTAAACCAGGAGGAGCCGGGCTGTCTTTCTAACGATCCCGGGGCCCTCTTGCCCAATTGATTCGAGCAAGGATGATGAATATGGACGATCAAACATTACAAAAATTAGGTCGACAAATCGTATTGGATGAAAAAGGAAACCCGGAGCTGCTGGCGGCATTATGGCAAGATAAAAGGGTTGTTTTGGTATTTATCAGGCATTTCGGTTGAATGATCAGCCGTCGGCAGGTTGCCGATCTAAATAAAAACATGCAGGCTTTTAAGAAAAAAAATGCTCAAATCGTGGTGATTGGCAACGGACCGGAGCATTTTATTACGCCTTTCCGGGAAGACACCGGATACAAGGGGCCGTTATTCACCGATCCTGCTCTGGAAACCTACAAAATCCTGGAATTTAAGAAAGGTCTTGGCACCGTGTTGGGATTAAGCCCGCTGAAAGCGGGAATCCGCGCCTTGAGCAGCGGTTATTTGCAGAAGGGAATTCAAGGCCCGCCTTTGCAACAGGGCGGGGTGCTGGTGGTTGGTCCCGGTAATATCGCGCACTACGTCTATCGCAGTCAGAAAGCCGGAGATCATCCACCAGCGCAGGAATTAATTCAAGCATGTGCGGTGTAACCTGAGGTGGTGAAAATCCCTAATTAGGTGTTATTAACTTTCACTCAGTTTTATTCCGTTAAGCCAACGTTTAAGAGTAATTTTGGATTGCGGATTTTGGATTGCGGATTTATTGTATCGCTTCGCTCTGTCTAATTTTATAGAATCGATAGAATACATTAAATCCCAAATCCGAAATCGATCGGGAATAAAACTAGGATCATTCTTGAAATCAAAGATGCCAAAGAACGCACAATTTTCAACAGCCCAGGTGTAACCCCATCGCGGAGCCATGATCTTTTATTCGGTTTCCGTAATGAGCAAAAATCCGATCCCAGAGGAACCGGCATTGGTCCACCCTATAGGGTTGGGGTAATTACCGTGACCGGCAGTCTTCGGGTTTCAGGTGTCAGTAAAAAAAATCCGACCTATTGGAGTCGAGCCGCCCAAATAATGGACTTTCGTTCACCGTTGTTGGCTTTCAGCTTCAATCCAATTCGTGATCAAGATTCACGACTTCGCTTTTTTATAATGGATTGAGCGCAGCGATTCAATCAACCCTGAACCTTGAACCTTGAACCCTGAACCTTAAATCCTGACACCTGACACCTGAAACCTTTAAATTATTTGGTCTATGGCAGAGCCGGTTGTTTATGAACCGGCCCTGAGGACCAGGATTTTGTTTCTAAATTAATCTTGTAAATAGCCTTCACATAACCTATATTTTCGTGACCCGAAAGCCGATTTGGAGGTTACTTTATGGGCAAACTGACACCAAATTATTATCAGAGTGTGGAAAAATGTGTTGATGAAGTAATAGAAAGGGTCGGTAAAAATATCGTTCTTGGCATGCCGCTCGGGCTGGGGAAGGCAAACCATGTGGCCAACGAGCTGTACAGACGCGCCGAGGAAGATCCGGGTCTCAATCTTACCATAATTACCGCCTTATCACTGGAAAGACCGACACCGACCACCGAGCTGGAGCGACGGTTTATCGAGCCCTTCATTGAAAGGGTCTTTGGCGGGTATATTGATTTGGCATACGTCAAGGCTCTCAGAAAAGGAGAGCTGCCATCGAATATCGAGGTAAAGGAATTTTACACCAAGGCCGGTGCCTACCTTAAAATCCGTCATGTCCAGCAGAATTATATCAGCTCCAATTATACCCATGCCTGCCGAGACATATTGATAAACGAGGTCAATGTACTGGCCCAAATTGTCTGCAAGGGTACGATGGATAACAAGACCTATTTCAGTACGAGTTGTAACCCGGAAGTTACCCTTGACGTGGTCGACGGTATGAGAAATTTGGCAAAGGCGGGAAAAAAAATTGCCATTGTCGCTCAGATCAACCAGAATCTGCCGTTTATGTATGGAGACGCGGTGGTGGAACCGGAGATCTTTACCGATATTCTGGACCATCCCGACTATAACTTCAGGTTGTTCAGCGCCCCCAAAATGGCGGTGACCTCCACGGATTACGCAATCGGGCTGCATGCCAGCACCTTAATAAAAGACGGGGGTACCCTCCAGATCGGCATCGGTTCCCTGGGCGATGCGGTATGCTACGGGTTGCAGTTGCGCCAGCAGCAAAACGCTCAGTACCAAGCCGTGCTGAAAAAATCTGAAATAATGAATAAGTTCGGCAACACTATCCACAATGTGGGCGGCGTTGAGGTGTTCAAACAGGGGCTGGTGGGATCGACTGAGATGCTGGTTGACGGGTACCTGCATCTGTTGAAATGCGGTGTTGTAAAACGTAAGACCTATAACGATATACATATTCAAAGACTTGTAAACGAAGGCAAAATCAAGGAAAAGATAAGCCCTAAAACCTTGACCGTGTTGCTTGAAGAAAAGGTCGTAAGACCCAAACTGACACGCAAAAACGTTCAGTTTCTTCAGGAATTCGGAATTTTTAAGGAATCGTTGCGTTTTGAGAAAGGTTACCTCATTGAGGGAAAGATCCGTATTGCGGCTGATCTGAAAGATGAACAGAATCTGAATCAAGTGGTTAAACACTGCCTGGGTGTAAAACTGAAAAAAGGGATCCTTATTCACGGCGGTTTTTTCCTTGGACCCAACAGTTTTTACGACGAATTAAACCATATGACCGAGGCCGAACGCCGGCAAATTCACATGACCAGCGTCCTCAACGTGAATCAGCTATATGGAAACCGATATGGCGACGAAGAACTAAAATTGCTGCAAAGAAAACATGGCCGATTTGTCAATGCCTGCCTCATGGCCACCCTGAGCGGCGCGGTTTGCTCGGACGGGCTGGAAAGCGGCCAGATGGTCAGCGGCGTCGGGGGGGCAGTACAATTTTGTGTCCCAAGCCCATGCCCTGCCGGATGGACGTTCGATTCTAATGCTCAAGAGTACAAGGTCAAAAGGAAAAGATGTCAGTTCAAATATCGTCTGGAGTTATGGGCATATAACTATCCCCAGGCATTTAAGGGACATCGTTATCACGGAATACGGCATCGCCGACCTGAGGGCCAAGAGCGACCAGGATATCATTGCGGCCCTGCTGAATATCACTGATTCCCGATTCCAGGATGAGCTGCTGCAAAAAGCCAAAATATCTCAAAAGATTTCAGATGACTATCAAATCCCCGCCCCGTTTAGAAATAATTTCCCGGAGCAGATTATACACAATCTGGCTCCCTTCAAGAAAGAAGGGCTTTTCCCGCTTTTTCCTTTCGGCACTGATTTTAGCAAAGAAGAGCTCGCCCTCGGTAAGGCGCTCAGGGGGATAAAAGAAAAAATGGCCGAAGGGCTGGGCGGCAAGGCATCAAGTTTTGGTAAAGCCATGACCATCAGGTCTGTCCCCGAAAAAGCACGACCTTATCTTCAACGAATGCAACTGGATCATCCAACCACCGGAAAAGAGAAGATGATGCAAAAACTGGTTATTTACGCCCTCACTGCCAGTGGTGCGATACGGTGAAAGGAGGTGTCATGCACATCGATAGAAAAGATGGTATTCCGGATTTTGTCACCATTGGGCGCAAGTACCTTAAAGTCGTTCATCGAAATCTTCCCACGCCCCGGTTGTATGAGCAAATCATCAAGAATCGAGAAGGCCAGATCTCCCATATGGGACCGGTTGTTGTGCGGACAGGAGATTTTGCGGAACGGTCTCTGGCGGATAAATTCATCGTAAAAGAACCGGCCAGTGAAGAAAAAGTGTCCTGGGGTGGTGAGAATCGGCCCATATCCGAAGCGCGGTTTAATAATCTGCTGTATCGGCTCCTGGCCTACATGCAAAACAAGGCAGTTTATGTCCAGTACTGTTATGCCGGTCGTGATCCCGACCACCGAACTTCCATTCGCTTCATCACCGAAACCGCCTGGCACAATCTTTTTGTGCGCAATATGTACACACCGATTCATGATGTTAAAGACTTTGAAGCATATGATCCGGATTTTACGGTTGTCCATATTCCGGGATTCCATGCCATGCCGGAGGTGGACGGCACGGGTTCTTCCGCTTTTGTCATCGTTAGCCTGGGACAGAAAGCGGCATTTATCTGCGGTGCCCGCTATGGCGGTGAGATCAGACAGGTCGTCTTTACCATTCTCAATTATCTTCTCCCCCTGGAGTCTGTTTTTCCCTTGCGCTGTTCAGCGAATATCGGGCCGGATGGGGATGTAGCCATCTTTATGGGCCGGGGCGGAACCGGCAAGACATCCCTGGCGGTGGACCCGGAGCGAAGACTTATCGGAGATCATCTGCACGGCTGGAGCGATACGGGCCTGTTTAATTTTGAGCGGGGATCCTATGCCAGAGTTTTAAAGATTTCAAGGGAAGAAGAAACGGAAATTTTTGCATGCACCCGAAAATTCGGCAGTATTTTGGAGAATGTATCCATCGATTTGGAAACCCGGCGGGTGGATCTGAACGATGACGCCCTGACGGATAATACCCGAGCGGTTTATCCGGATAGCCACATTCCGAATGCCGTTTTTGAAGGGGTCTGTGACCATCCCCGGAATATCTTCCTGCTCACCTGTGACGCCCTGGGGGTTATGCCGCCGATCGCTCGCCTTTCACCGGAACTTGCGGTCTATGCCTTTTTATCCGGTTATACATCAAGATTCATCGAAACCGACTCCGGTCCCGCGGAAACCGATATCCGGTTTGACACCGTCTTTGGCGCCTCAGCCTTGACATTGCCGGCCCATGTCTACGGAAACCTGCTGATGGAAAAGATCAAAAAATATAACGTCACCTGCTGGCTGCTCAATACCGGGTGGCTGGGCGAACCCCGGGGCGTCGGCGAGCGCATCAAAATCGCACAAACCCGTCAATTGATCTATGCGGCGGTTTCCGGCAAACTGAATGATGCGGCCTATGAAACCGATCCGGTCTTTTCGTTTGAAATACCCACAGATTGCCCGGGGGTGCCGGCGGCAATTCTTAATCCTCGCAGGCTGGCCAAAGACCAGGGAGAATACGAAATGCGGGCTGTTCAGCTGGCAAAAAAGTTCATGGAAGACTTTGCGCGGTATGAAAATGAAATGCCCGAAAATATGCGCACGATGCTTGTAGATGTACTCTCGCTCGATGATACGTTCGATATGCTTGAGGAGTTTCGGCTTTCCATTTAGCCCAACACAGAAATCCTGGTCATCAGGGCTAGGTCAGAGATAATGGGCTGTGCCGTGCATGAATGCCGTGGAATAATGGAATACTGGAATGTTGGAATAATGGGATTAGCGGAATGATGTCTGATCTTACGTTGATTGCAGGAAACAGAAATTATAATCAGACCATCATCCGTTTTTGATACCCAATATTCCATTGTTCCACTATTCCATCATTCCACGCGGTGTCTAAAATAAACTGCATCCTGGGGTGAAATCAAAGTCGGGTCCTCAGGGCCCGGATCTTTACTTATTTAAAGGAGGAATTATGAAAAAATTGCAAGAATTAAAAGATCTGGTTCAAGAGGCAATTGATAATGGTGCGACAAGCGTTGAACAAATTCACAAATCGCTTGCCAAAAAGCCGTTTGATATGCTGAAAAAAATTAATCTTTCCGGCGCTGCTGTTGGAAGATTAGAAGATTTTCAGAATGAAACGATTGGCAATGTATATGAATTCATTCGAGCCGTGAATCAGAAGGTAGGCGAAATCGCGGCTGAACGATTAAAAACAACAGAAAAAGATCGGGGAATCAAGGGCTTAAAAGAGTCAACCCCCAAACAATGTAAAGCGGCAACTAAAACCGGCGATCAATGCAAAAAAAACGCTACTGCCGGTTCGGACTATTGCCATGTTCATCGGCCCAAATAATTGTTTTCGCTCATCCCCCTAATTGAAAAACCACGCGGCAGCTTTTTCTTCAGGACGGCAACGTCCTTAATAAACCAAAAAATATTTTTTTGAATATCCAGCAATAGGGACAAACTGTGACGGTACAGGGTCCAGATTTCCGACATAACCAGCTTTAGAAGCCGCAACCGAATGACATCATCCAGAAAGGTGGTAATGGCGGCCCAGGCCATATAATCATCCCGATTGAAGGTGGGGTCGACGTCGGCCAACACCCCTTTAAGCGTTACCAGGGCCTTCTCGTACATCAGCAAATCAGTGGAGAAAATGATCCCCTGGTAGGTGAATTTCTCAAACAGAAATTCAATGATTGAAAGGACCCCCATATCCGGTGTTTTAAGCTTGGTGATGGCCTCATCAATGATCGCCTTGATTTTAGCACTCATGGCTCTGCTCGACGAAATCTGGCCTTTGGTAACAATGTCCGCTGCGTAAAAAACAGCCGTGGCTTTGCCCATGATAAGCCCTAAGGTCAAGAGCGCCATGGCGAATCGTTCCAGTCTCTGCAATCGGCCGAGCATGCCCCAGTCGTAAAATATAATCTTGGGGCGTCTGCCCTCGAAGTTATAGGCCAAGTTTCCGGCGTGGGGATCACCATGAAAGATGCTTTCGCTCCTCATATCCTGAATAGGCCGCAGGATGCAGATTTTGGCCAAGGTTGCGGCCAGGCGCCGCCTCTGCCTTGGCGTAAGATGTTCCACATCCGTAATTTTGGTGCCATCGATCCGGGACATGGCGGTCATGGCCGGCGAGGATGCGGGTAATATTTCAGGTATGGCCAATGTGGCATCCGAGCCATAGTAGGTTCGAGCCGTATCCAGGTTTCGCTGTTCCGAGACCAGGTCCATCTCATTTTCGAGCAGCCTTCTGACCTGAGAAAGATTTCCTTCGAAACTGAAATCTCCCAGCCCCCAATCATTTTTACGTCTATCCAAAAAACGGACGAGACGGTCCAATAATGCCAGCTCTCCGGGCATGTACCTTTTGACCCTGGGCTTAACCATCTTGAGGACGCCCTCCAGGCTTCGTCTCCCTTTGCTAAGACGCACTTTAGCCGGAACCACCGCGCAGACGCTTGCCTCGGCCAGAACCCTTTTCTCCGGAATGACCCGGTAAGCAGATCCGAGCGACTTTATTTCCTTGGCTAACACCGGCTGCAGCCGGCCGTAGGTCACGGTTTGGATGTTGTCTTCCAGGCCGATCAGAGCCTGTTTGAATTCCGGGTCGAGACCGGGACTGCGGCAAATAATCTGGCCAAGCTTCTGCAGCGTCGGCATATCCTTGACCAGGGTAAACAACCTCTCACCTAAAGGGGCGGAATGGGGCAGGCGAAGCTGATCCACGATTTTTTCGGCCAGCCTTGTCAGAGGCAATCCCGACAGCATAAAAATCATTCCTTCCAGCACGACGGCCTGAAACTTGGCATACGAGGCCGGCAAAAAATTTTGCAGACCGGTCAAAAGCACCATTTGGCGTACCGTTTGGTCCAGGGTTCCCCCTGATTTCGCCTGCTTGAGGAGATCCATCGTCCGACGGCGCATGACGGTGACGCCTGGCTTGCGGCCATTAATCGGTGTCAGCACCTTCAGAAAATTGCCCGCTAAAGAAACACTCGCAACTGATACAGTCGTTTCCGTGTAATTCATGCTTTTCTTTTGCTCTCCTTTTGCGCGCGCTGATTTTTTGGGACCGATCGACCTTTCTTTTTCGTTTCCTTTACTTGAGGGCTTGGTTTCTTGGTCTCCTTACTATGGCGGCGTTCCAATTTTGCCACCTTTTGGGTCAGAGCGTCTATCTTGGCTGTGAGATCGGCCACCTGATCCTTGGTGGCCAGATTCATCAGGTTAAGGGTGTGATTGATTTGATGATCGATTTTGTCCCCGATCCATTTCTTTAAGTCGTCGGCGCGGTCGGCCATGTCTTTTTTGAGTTTACTGCCCTCGGATTCAGAAAGCTCTTGGTCTTTGACCAGTCGGTTGACCATTTTATCGATCTCATCCTCGGCCATGGTCAGCCCGCTTTCCCATAGTGAAACATATTTCTTGCCATAGTCCACCAGGGTCCCGCCTCCCTTGCGAAGCAGTTGAATCAAGACACTGGACACCACATCACCGTTTTTTATTTTTTTGTCCCGGGCCAGGATTTGGGAAATCGTCGCTGATGTCAGGTCATCCCCCGTCTGGTTGTCCACGACGGAGATTTCTTGGCCGGCCTTGATCAACTCTGCAATCTGATCCAGCTTTATGTATTTTTTATCTTTCGTATCGTAGAGTTTGCGATTGGCATATCGCTTAATTTTGTGCATAGTTTCCTCCGATCAACGCCTTCGGCTGCTTTCTCTGCGCTTGCCATTGAATCCATATTTCGAGGCGGCATGGTTTTGAATATAACGCATTGCGTTATATTGTCAAGACCTATTTTGGCCCCTAGCAACATCACATGGACAATTTATTGTCAAAGCACGCTAAGTTTCTTTATTTTGTTGTTAAAAATGAACTAAAATTTCAAATGGCTAAAATGATCTAAAATTAAGGAATTCTTTCTATTTTATTTTTTAAAAGAACAGAGCGAAGCGATTCCATCATTCTTCATTCGTCAATCGTCATTCGACATTTCATACCGCCCGTGTTTACCTTGATTCTCACTATTCTGAACCCCTGCACGGCTACGATAAAAATATTTCTCATGACCAGCGGGTTCAAACGGTTGCCAGTCATCTTCCGCCTGGGCCAGGCGATTTGCGATCACCCAGAGCGAATGGGGGTTAAATGACATGCCGATGTGACTTCCCAATATCTCAACGCTTTCGCATTGACCATTACCGTGTTGATCAATATCGGAGCTTCGCCAGCTGACGACGCCATCGGTTTTCGAATAGACGGATGTGGTCGGTACCGGCGGTGGAATTTGACACCTTTGCAGTTGATGGTCAAACTTTTCGCTATAGTCCTCTCCGTTGATGCGTTTGTAAAGCCACATGACATTACTGGCATTCTCAATGTCTGCATACGGGCTTCCGAGCGTGATGACAAATCTGACCATATGCGGGTACATCCGAGCCAATTCGCAAGCATAGACCCCTCCCAGACTTTGTCCCACAAGGCTGATTTTTCCGTGTTTTTTAAATAACCTGCAAACCCGCCCCTCCAAGTCTGCACCGACTTTGTCGGAATAGCCATAATTCGTTCCCTGCTTCCAGCCGGATGTTTGGTAGCCGCATCTATTCAGATAACTTCGCATGGCTTTGGTGGTTAGATCATTCGCCATAAAACCCGGAATAGCCATCACCATATGGCCATCTCCTTTGGGAGCCCGCGACAGGATAGGCCGCGCCAGGTAGTGTATGCCCACCTCCCAAGGTGTTCGCGCGAATTCAAGCATCAGAAATTTTTTTGAGGGAGGTTTGACGGGCATCTTGGAACCAGGTTGATAAGGCGTTTTAATCGGCGCTTCCGATTTTCGAGCCCTGGAACCGGCGACCGCCGTTAGAAGCGCATCAAGCTCTTCCTCGAGGCAGTCGGGGAAAGTGTTCACATTCGGCATTGAGTCAGGGCAAGAAGTGGTGCAAAAGGTCATTTGCCCAAGGCAGCTTTGGACATTGATAACCGGTTTGTTTCCCTGAAAAAACGGTGAAGATGCGATCGTTAACAAAGCCTTTGCACCTGCAAAGTAAATGGGAACCTGGGGTCCGGGAACATTGGCGATCATTAAATTAGAATGAGATACAAACCGGCTTGCCGGACTGTTTTGAGCCGCAAACCGCGATGCAAGCGTTGCCAGGGCAAATGGACGGTATTGGGTATAGAGTGGACGCATAAACGTAAAAATTCTCATTATATCAGCATGATAAGATAAAATACTACTTGACTTTTTTTGATATAAGTACTACTAAAATCACTCCTTTTATAGGCCTAGTTCCCTAAAACT
>Ga0209339_1001411_pt1 | contig 10301 bp, 6 predicted proteins | sample OlaalgELextract3_FD_187376 | JGI IMG/M metagenome (GOLD analysis project Ga0209339, IMG submission 187376) | Olavius algarvensis symbiont microbial communities from Tuscany, Italy - Type A ELBA extract 3 (SPAdes) (version 2) | ecosystem: Host-associated > Annelida > Digestive system >...
GGGGTGGGGGGGGGGGGGTTGAACCCCCAAACCCCCCTCTGGCTACGCCACTGGTTGTCAGCATACGCAGCTAAGTAGTATAGTTCCGTAATTTTTGTTATTGTCTTCGTTATTTTAATTATAATAATGTGCAATAAAAAATAAATGTGCCAGTTAGCGTTATATACGGTTGTGTTCGGTCGTTTTTACCGGTCTAGTATACACTGCTTGTTGCCTACGACAACTCGCGGTGTGCCAGAAACATCATGACAAAAAATAGGTGACAAAAATACGAAATACTCGCTGGCTATCGCCGCGGCGCGATAAACGATGATGATCTGCTGACGTGATGTATACTGGCGTCTAGATATTAGGAGCTGGTTAATGCGACGATGCTTCTGTCCGTTCACAGTGACACGTTCTCAACCTACGAGGCCATCAACTTCATCTGGTTACGGCTACGGTAGCGTATAGTTACATTCACTGCCGTACTAACCGACAGCACAGACATTATAAGCACCTAGGGCTGTGCGAATCGAGCTTTTTACTGCTCGAGTACTCTGTCGAGTATCTTATCGAGTACTCGAGTACTTGATGATACCGGAAATAGCTATTAACCATAGGGTTGTCCAAAACAAACGGATACCTGGTTCCTCATTCAAGCAGGCTCGAGCTACTCGAGTACTCGGAACAGCCCTATAAGCACCCCGGTCGCGGTGGGTCATCTCTCCCGCGCGGCACTGGAGCCCAGTTTCAAAATTTTGCTTCCTAGACGTTTTGTCCAACGACCCATAGAATATACGTGCCGAGTTTCATCGACGTTGGCCGAGCGGTTTCGGAGCCTTAGGGTTTTGAAAATGTTGACACCGGACGGACGGACGGACGGACACGCGGACGGACATTTGACCGGTTTCACAAGTCATTTCGGAAGACATGACAAAAAGGGCCTGCAGAGGCTGAACTCTACGGAAAAAAACATTATGAACAAGTGATGCAATGCACAGCAAATCTCGCCCAGCGCCACATTACAGGGTGTTGACATGCTGGAGACATACGGCAGACGGGCTTTTTCATATGCCGGCCCGTCTGCTTGGAACTCTCTCCCGGCCCATCTTCGTTCACAAAATGTGACAATAAACAATTTTAGGCACTCTTTAAAAACCTTCCTTTTCTCACAGATGATACATGCAGCCCATTAGAGACTCTTAGTAATAATGGGCTATACAAGTTTACTTTTTACTTACTTACTTACTTTACTTCGCGGCACGCACGGGAGAAGGGAGGTGAGACGGAACGAGAAAGGCTATCCCACAACAAAAATATAGGCCTACGCGTGGCTTTGTGCGATGCGATTAACCTTCATTAACCTAGAGTCAGTAGCTTATTATAAACGCCCGCACGACCATTTGAAAAGCAATGTGATCATATTGTTTTGTACCGCACGCACAGACACTGCAAAGCGTCAAATATAATATATACATCTTTATTCACCAATGCATGGTAGCGCACAAAAAGAAAATACAAACATACAAACAAAAAGCAGTATAAAAAACACAAAACACATTGAAACTAAAATAATTGATATATATGCCTAGGCCTGTTAAAATTTTAGCCACTGACGATTAATGGGAATAAGCTGGTATTTTTCACGGCCATAATGCCTTACGATGATTCTATAAGACGTGCTACATACAGAGAGAACACGTCGAACCACGCGACGATTTCTGCAATCTGTTACTCACCGCATATTATAGTGGTGCACCGGGTTCTCGTTTTTACGTTATACGCGCTCAATATAGGCCTACAACACGCGCATTCGTGTACAGTGGCATTCATGCAGCCACAATCATGACAACCTTTGTCCTGAGTTTGTGAGTTATAACCTATACAGTATACATTAGGCCTATGTTCTCATAGTTACTGCATGCTGCCAATTGGCTTTCAAGCAGCTATTTTAGACCTTCTGCCACAAGGACTTGTCTCGTGATAATGTTATGGACCAGAATGGTTAAGCCTGTTATATGCTTATCAATTGTCATCACCGTCATCATCATAAAAATTAGTACATCGACAACAAGCCGGTGTAAATTAAAAACAGCGGTGATGCATTAGCATTACAGAGTTGACGTAGAAGGGCGGCGATATATAGAAAGTCGCTCGAAAGAGTCGCTCGAAAGAATAAGCGTATCTGCGATTGTGTGGCAACGTATTCTATAAGTGGCAGGTCCATGAAACGTATATACTCTCTGAATTTAGTTCGTAGTCTTGATATGCTATGTAGGTATAGGCCTAGACGTAGGCCTAAATAGAGGACACCGCGACTGAGACTGTTCACTGATGTATCCATGTGGCATTGATCAGCGTGTAGCAACGACGTGTGCATCGAATATGTGACCTCAGTTATTCCAGTCTCAGTTTTTTGTTCTTGTTCTTTTATAATTCATTCATTTGTTCATTCAATCATGCGTTCATAATTCATTCACAGTATGTTAAATGTAGGCTGTAGTAAGAAAAACACGGTAGGCCTATGCGCCACGCCAGATACACGGTGTTGCAACACAATGGTGTCGCCACCTAGCGAATGCAAAATAATGAATCTTTTTCACCAGCACAGCGATAGCCATATTAATACAACAGCACTCGATAGGCGGAAGGACCTATACTGAATTACTGATGACTGATGTCGTATTGTGCAACGTTACGTTATGTGTAGTCCTATATTCCGTATCTACACTGACGCCGAAAACCTTTTACTTTGTATTAGGCCTAAACTTACGTGTGTTTCAGTAGAAACGACTGAAAATGCAGGACTTTAATTTAATGTCAGGGGTGGAAAATGCGGGACCTGAAAATGCGGGACCAGCAAAACAAGACTGGAAAATGGTGGACCAACGGCCTGGAGCTGATTAATTAATTTAATTCTTAGGCAATTATAAAATCATAACGTTTATAGGCCTATGTGCGCTATGCAGTGGAAATTTGCATGATTGTAAGCTTGGCCTTGATTGTAAGCTTAGCCTGGCTTTGTGTATTCGGCGGACTCTGTGTAGACATGTGACGATTGGTACACCAACCAATGGTCATTTTTGCTGTTTTGACTGCCTTTTGACTGATCGTCACATGTTACCATGGTACACTGTACCAATCGTCAAACAGTCAAAACCATTGGTGTACCAATCGTCACAGGTTTACCAAGACTGTACCAACAGTGTAGTAGTGTACCAATCGTCAAAAACAGTCAAAAACAGTCAAAAGACAGTCAAAACAGCAACAATGACCATTGGTGTGCCAATCGTCACATGTCTACCAAGACTGTACGAACAGTGTACCAATCGTCAAAAACAGTCAAAACAGCAAAAATTACCATTGGTGTACCAATCGTCACATGTCTACACAGAGTCCGCCGAATACACAAAGTCCGCGTCCGCGTCCGCCGTCCGCATCCGCGTCCACCGAATACACAAAGCCACTTAGCCTAGGCCTAGGCCTATACTTAATTATTAAACAGTCACTGTCCAGTGAAAAACTGTAAACCCTTACACACTACAGTCATGCGTAAAGAATATCGGGCAGCCACTGTCCAAGGACGCGACAATGTCTGCGCAACTGGCACAGAAACATGAAAACCCGCATGGCACCTGCAGAGCCACACCAGCAGGCGGTTAAGTCAGACGCGTCCGACGAGTCGGTGGGAGTCGTGGCGTTCCCGGTGTCGATCCATTGACGTAGAACGTACGTCATCAGCTGCTGTAGCTACCGAGCCGTCTGTAGGTCATCGCAGATGGTCGCACGAATCTCTTGCAGACCAGTCGGGATGTCGGCGGCAGGCAGCAATGGCGGACCCGTGATGCAGCGAATAATGTCCTCGCTGTCGTCGCGGTTCTGGTAAGCTTCTAGGGGCCTTTTCCGGCAGTCGACGTTCCATGAATCAGAACGCCGCCCGGGTCTGACCGTTGGATGTCTCCTGTGGACCCTGCAGAAGCAGTTAAGCCGATCGTGTGTGTGTGCATCAATGTGTGTACAGTAGGCCTAAAGTAGAAGTAATTTGTGCAATTTGTGCAGCCTACGCATCGTCATGATCGTCGCGAACACGTCTCTGATGTGCTACCGCTTCCCATACGTCGGCGCGCTGACCTCCGTTACCCCTCAGCCAGACATCAGCTAGCACTGCAAGACCATCACGGATGCTCGCTAATGCAACATGTGGTGTGTCTGTTTACTCCCCAGCTTACGCTAGTACTCATTGCGCCTATCCACAGAGGGATGGCCAGGCTGAGTAGACCTGGATGGCTGGTTCTGTCACGCGCGTTTACTGCGCGAAAACGACCGAACAGATCAAGGTCCGCTTTGGCAGAGCGCCGGCGAACTAGGCGATGTCACACAACAAGATGGGGAAATTCTGCAAGTAAGTAAGTAAGTAAGTAAGTAAGTAAGTAAGTAAGTAAGTAAGTAAGTAAATGATTTATATAGCACCGAAGTCTATTAACGCTTTAGACTCCAAAGGCAATTATATAGTGCCACATCGAATAATACGAAGTCGGTATACACTGGCTGTTCGTTGATGGGTGAGCTGTTACATTTGGTACAGCAAGGAGGAGCCTGGGGGCTGTGGCCCCACCAAGTCCCCTCGTGGCTGTACCAAATGTAACATGCATGATGCAGCCCACCCATCAACGGCCAGTGTACCAATCACTGTATGATTGCTATATGATGGTCCGTTGCTCTGCGGTTTTAATGTGGCGCTTAAAGGGTTACAGAATCATGGCGCAAATCGGCAAGAAGAATCAATGCGAATCATGGCTTATAACTTGATTCATGTTCGTAACTGTTACGATTGGTCTCGTAATCGTTGTCTTTTCATGTCGACACACGATACGCCATCAACATTGCCAATACGAGCTAGTGACGCGCAGGCAGACGAGAACGAAAGTGAGCAAATGAGAAGCTGTTGAGGACACTTACTTATAATAGGCCTACTTATCGTGTAGCCAGACGTCAGATGGGCAGAAGTCTATACAGACCGGCGATGATGTTCTCATGACTACATGGAGTCTTGGTCTCCAAACGTATCGACACTCAATTTTCAGAGTCTTGCATGGTCTTGGTCTCGTCTTGTACCTCGTGTTCTTGATGCAAGTCTTGTGTACCTGCCCCGCCTGCATTCGACGCCCCCGTTAGGGGGTCCCCGTCGGAATATTGCTATGACGTTTGGTGTGGAAAAACTCAAGTGGTTTAGCATACTACAAAGGTAGCCGGGCAAACTTACAGAGCCCTACCGCAGAAATGGCCGGCAGCGTTTGCCTAAAACTATAAAGTAAATTTAATACAATCTATTGTCTTAGAATTCTCGCAACAGTCAACTTGTCACACAACGGGTTCTGCCGCACGGTCAGCTCGTCATTGTAAAATAGCTGTGACGAGTTGACCGTGTGACGAGTTGACTGGCAGCCCGTAGCATCGCGCAGAAAACATTTACCGACTCCAGCGTCTGTTATTCTACACTCAGTTCCGAAAAACACGTGACCACGTTTTTGATAGAGCTGTCCGTTTACAAAGATTTTTTTTGGCACACGTATTACTAAGAGTATAGGTTATCGACAGGTATTTTTCGTTTCCCACCTCACCTACTTAGTGCAGCTACTTTACCTTGGAAAACTGTCGAGACCTAAATATCATGAATTTAGCTATACAAGTATACGAGTACAGAGTATAGCATACATCTCTATGTGGTATACTCGGTACTCGTACTTGTACTGGAGTACAACTCCAGTACAAATTTTGGGTACTCGTACTCGTACTTGTAGCTCTGGTACTTGTGTGGACGAATTTTGTCAACCAATTTTGTTTAGACATTGAACGTTATTCGTAAATTTGCCGTTGAAGCCCATTCACCAATTAGATGGAGCTTCAGTACACAGTAGATAATAATGTGGATCTGCATCAGGACGAGGTATACGGGTACTGCTAACCAACCTACGTAGCGTCGTCAGAGCGTTTGTGAAGACAACAAATGCTTTGTACAAGTGTAACACATTGACATCAGCAGGGAATCTACATCGACATCGACAAGCAGCTGCGAGCCACCACGTGCATGTCAAGAAGTCAAAACTGTTTGGCGCCAACATCACTACAACGTCCAAGTCCAACTGTACAGCACAGAGCAGCGTCTCATCGTATAGATGACTATACATACTGTCACGTCAATAGACTGTGAGTACGATCTATCATTCGACTGCAGTGCACTCTCGTTCTGCTAACAGCCCCGGCAACAACTGGACAAGTTTTATCATCCAACGCTTCGAGCAGTGTGCCACCGATAGAACACGTTTTCAGCACGTGAGGGCTTATTCCACTCCATTTATTAATAACGGAAAGACCCGAAGGCCACTAACACCGATAAAACACAATAGTCCCCTACATGGAAAAAACATGAATGTCATGAAGCCGCTGCGATCGAATATGCCAGAGCCAGACGCTCGTGTTTCTGCACTGGTCTTCCTTAAATACAATGGCGTTTGTCGTGTGTGACATTGATGTAACATACAATGGCAATGAACTGTGATATTGTACTAACATAAGGAGTAAATGACTGACAGCTATGACTGTGTACGTAATTGAGACATTTTAGTTGCATGACAAAGAAATTGCCTTAATCTGTGCATAAATTTTAGGACTTTAGTCTTTAACTGTTGATGATACTTGTACTCGTACTCCTGTTCGTAGTCTGTGAACTCGTACTCATACTCGTACTCTCAAACTAGTGTACTTGAAACGTCTCTGGAATTTAGCCTTAAATTGCTGATTTTCTCAATGCCACAATACTAGGATATTAATTGCAAAACTGTGACCATATTATTTCACTTATTATTCAACTTACTGTTTAGAAGAGAACGATAACAAGATTTATTGCGAGTGAGATAAGAGATGCGATTGGTTTCAGGAAACAGATGAAAAAATCATGAAAACGACACTGTTTGAAACATTTGAGCGGGAGATCGCAGTGAATTATCCTGTGCACACTTGAACGGAGAATGGCAGTTTCATGCGAAATCTTACGAGATGACCGGTGCCTTTTTGGCTTGTCCTCCTGACTGAGCACGACGAACCGAACGCGGTCTACCACTGCCTGGTTGCCGGATAGTGTACCCGTCTTGCGGATTCTCTTCAGCAGACTGTCGATGCTTCCAAGTTTCCGACCCTTGTCGGGCAATTCACTCAACAGCCTTCGTGCACCATACTGCTTTGACAGATAGAGATTTTTAATCAGAATCACATCTTCCTGTGAAATTTTCATGATTTTGTCAAATTATTGCTGATATTTAGGTCTTGACAGTTTTCCAAGGTAAAGTAGCTGCACTAAATAAATGAGATGGGAAAATAAAAAATCTGTCAATGGCCTATACTCTTAGTAATAAGTGTGCCAAAAATCTTTGTAAACGGACAGTTCCACTTCAACTTATCATCAAAAACGTGGTCACATGTTTTTTGGAACACAGTGCGTGTACAGTAGTTGTCATCACCAGTATTTCTTTATGGTGCAGTATTCCTTTGTTTAAAGAAAATAATAGCTTATATTTTGTTGTTATATACATGTGCTTTTAGTACCTGTTTAGTGAAGGTATAAGACAAACTTAACTACGGGCGACCGAGTTTTAGAATTGGTCTTGGGCTCTCAGTTCTTGAGAAAAATGGTCTTGACGACTTGAGTCATGATACATCTCCGCAGACTGCATACAGTTCTAAATATCGTCAATAGACCTACATTGACTGAAACTAGGTAAAGGTAAGTGTATTCATAGGGCTCATTTTTGTACGCAAGGCGCTCAGGCGTGGATCACACAGTTTTACCTGCAATTACACCAATGCCTGCCTTAACCTCGTAAGCGTTCACCAGATGGCGGCTTCCCAGACTGAGATTGCGGACATCTAATTGCAGCCTATTACTTATTTATCTACCCCGAAAGGATGAAAGGCCGAGTCGGCCTGATTGGATAACATGTAGCGGACGGTTTACCCACATAAATGGTCACCCGTCAGCTTTAGGTCGCGCAGGACAGCGAAAGTTCGCCGGTCAGAGATCGACGGGCCTGCATCCACATGCAGCCTATTACTGTTAATTTCAAATACCCTGTTAATGGGAATTGATTGCGCAATAACCGTACAACACACAACAGAGAAACCGGAAATTTTGGCACGGGAGACGGATTTCAGTATTTGAGAGAAAAGCACGCCTAGGCCCTTTGTTTAGCAACATACACGTCTTCAAAGTTGAAACTCTATTATTGAGACATTGACTTTAAAACTGAATATGTAATTCGTACATTATGCTGTATTTTAACATACAGACAATTAAAGTCTGTATGTCAGTCTGTATGTATGTGTTTATAGTACATGAAATAACCATTGCGATGTCCGTGGCTTACACCGTTTGTGAGATGTCGTCATTTTATGAAATAGGTCACTCAAAAGTCACACAAGGTCATTAGCAATGGCATAAATCAATAGCCTATGACCACAATCAGTTGTCTGTTGTAACTGCAAGTCTGTCTTGCGCCGTTTCCGATATATTAACGTTTGTTTAGCGCACGTGACTCCGTGTGACCTTGAACAGTCCTTAAACTCGATTTTAAAATCACAGCCAGCATTCGTCCGTAAACGTACATGCGATCATATGCGGTTTTATGAGATAGGCCTATTGGATCAAAAACGTTTAAAACAGCTGATGACAGCAATAGGCCTCCTCCAAATTTTATTTTTAAAAATTATCAGTCGTAACTTAAGTTATGCTAAAATTATTTGGCTTTATTATTTTGTGGACACAGAGCCCACCACTCAAAGGCTTGAGTATACTGATCATCATAATGCTCTGTAGGCCTATCTCTTGCACGTGCGGGCATACATTGTGTTCAGAAAAAACACCCACTTGTGTTTTCTTGCGTAACTCTTAGAAGTATATATCAACCGATTGAATTAAAAACTTCAGACAATATAACTGACTAAATGATGCATATAAAATCTGAAAATAATTAGTCTGTTCATTAAATATTTTTTGTTAGCAGCGATATAATCAGGACATTAGCTAAACTGCCATTACAGCAATAAGATTGACCGTTGGAGATCAATATTTTATTAAATGCTCGTGAATAAAAAGTATGAAGCAAACCACTTTTTGAACATGTTTCCTGACAGATGAGAGTTTTAATTGGTTAAAACATTCAACGGAGAAAATGACAGCAGAGGCATCATTGACTGGTGCTCGGGTTGTGGTCGACCACAATGCAATGATCAACAAAGTTAAAAATCTCGCACTGATATTTTGATCAGCGTCTTTACCCCAAGACTTCATCTTCTGTCAAAACAAATGCAAGCGTTTTCTACACATTTTTTTCAGTCACATAAATCTCGATGCTGTAACGGCACTTTTACTGACGTCCTGTTTACAGACTTTACATTACTGCAACTGCAAGCAAAGAATATTTAGCAAGAATGCAATTTATTTTCATGCTGTGATAGAATCAGCATTTCATTAGCTATTTTGTCTGTAATTTTTATTCAAATTGGTATTTTTTCTAAGAGTTATGCAAGAAAACAAAAGTGGCTGTTTTTTTCTGAACACATGCAGTGTATGTCACTAAAACACAAAAAGTTAAGATTGAAATTTGAAAATATATATAGCCTACTGAATAGGCCATACTCATTGAAATTTTACCCGACTCTATACAGTGTATGTCTCCGGCGGAGACATCTCCGGCAAGTGGATGTGATCATGTGACATGTGATATGTTGGTCGAACTCTGGCAACTGTAGCATGTACCATACAAAGAGACAGCGTCAGTTGATATCGTACAACGCTTCCTCAATGCAGGGTATCCGCCGCAGTGCACGCCGGCCGGCGCAGACCCGGTATAGCACTCGTACGCCGCAGAACTCCACCAGAATTGTATTTGAAAACGAAATTAGTAGCATACGTCCGTGTGAATACACAGAACAAAACAATTCGTTGCTTTTGCTCCAGATGAAAAAAAAGTTTATACTTTTCTTTTTTTTAGTTTTTATCCATCCATCCATCTATTTATTAATACGCACAATGCAGCAGTGATTATAAAATACAAAAATACACAAAGTACAATGAACAGAAAAATATACAAAAGAAAATAAAAATAAAAACAGTAATAAAAGCAGTACAAAATAGGACATACAATCAATGAATGAATTGACCTGATGGAAGGTCATACAGCCTGACACAGGTTACTAAAGTACAGCCAGAACCAACGTTTCACAACACAGCTCGAAAGCATGGAAGGTTCACAGTGCGAGTCAAT